>ERZ860148.30-NODE-30-length-104069-cov-8.649432_pt1 | contig 104069 bp, 80 predicted proteins | sample MGYA00509981_ERZ860148 | MGnify/ENA primary metagenome ERZ860148 (study PRJEB30046, sample SAMN00715199) | human gut metagenome | study: EMG produced TPA metagenomics assembly of the A metagenome-wide association study of gut microbiota in type 2...
CTGCTCTGATAGAAAGACAGTACATCCAAAGTCTGAAAATGATGTACGATTACTGCAAAATATCATAAGTTAGAACCTCCACAGCTTGCTGTGGAGAGTAGTCAGATTGATTGTTTATTGATATAGTTGAATTTCTATATTCTATAAACTTTAGTCAATGTAACAGCTCCGTTTGTTGTGAAAGTGTATATTGAAACTTGTTTTTTTGATAATAGCTGTCATATCATTTTGTATATTTGAAATAATAACAGATAGTAGTGTAACAGTTAATCCGCTGTTTTGGATATTGATAGGAGGATTATCTAAACATGGTAATAAATAGTATTTGCAATATAATCCTTAGTAGAATATAATATTATAAATTGAAAAAACTAGAATTTTAGGCTGTAAGAAGTTAAATTAATCGAAAGGGTTAAGTTATGAGAATACTAAAAAAGACCGCCGCTTTGTTAATGACAGTGGTAATGTCGGTTACATTTACAGCATGTGCTGATAAGGCGGATAATGCAAAAAATCTTGATATAGAAAAAAATGTTACTGTTAATGTGTGGTATAACGATGAAAGTTATTCTCCATATATACAATATGTTGCAGAAAAATTACATGAAGCAAATGCGCTTCTTACTATTAATCCAGTACTTACTGATGAGCAAGGTTACATGGATAATGTATACAAGTCAGCAATAGATACAGAAAATACAGAAAATGCACCAGATGTATATCTTATTAATTCTGATGATTTACAGAAAGCATACCTTATGGGTATTACAGCAGAAAATGATATATATGCTTCTAAGTATACAACAAGCCTTTATGGAGAAGCGGCAGTAAATGCTTGTACATATAATGGAAAGTTGTATGGATATCCTATTTCATTTAATACAAGTATAATGGTTTATAATAAGAAATATGTAGAACAGCCAGACACATTTACACAGATTACAGATTATAGTAATTCGTATAAAGTAGATGACAATAACAAAGATGTTCAGTTTATAACAACGTGGGATGTATCAGATACATTTCTTAATTACGCATTTGCTGCACCATATCTTAATATTGGTGGAGCTTCTGCTGATGATAAGAATATATTAGAAGTTAATGATTTAAAACTCAAAGAAGCTATGACAGAATTTTATAATTTAAAGGGTGCTTATGCTATTGATAGTATAACTGATGAGAATTATTGTATTGACAAGTTTAAAAATGGAAATATTATATATACTATTATTCAATCTGAAAGGCTTAGTGAGTTAGATAATTCTGATGTAGATTATGGTGTGTGTAAAATTCCAGATATTAATAATAATTTACAGTCGTCATCATTGTCACAGACGACAATGGCAGTAGTTGACCCATATACCACATCGCAGGAAGCGGCTAAAGCAGTAGCACAGGCCTTAAGTTATGACTATGCAGCAGATATGTACAACTATTGCAATAAGCCATCAGCAAGAAATGATACTAAGTTTTCAAACCATGAAGAAAGTTACAAAAATCTTTACTCTGTATATGCAAATTCAGTCGTAAAGGCAAAATTTATAGGCGCAGATGAGATATATTTAAGATATGAGCTTATGATAAAGAAGATATGGTCAGGAACTTTAGTTAATGATGCTGTAAATGAATTTGAAAATATGATAAAGAAGGTATAGTAAAGTCATATATAATAATGGGATATTTCATAATATGTATACAACATATTGTGTACATTAAAAGAAACGTGTATAATGATACTTGTAATTTCCTATTTAAAACTATATAATTATAATAATTTTCTATACATTTGACGCGGAGGTATGCGTATGCCAGAAGAGATTTTTTTATCTAAAGATACACATGTAAAAACTAAAAAGATTGAAAGGGAAGTAAATACTCCTGCAGATTTTACAAGTCCAGAGGAGTTATACGATGACCTTATCAAAGAGATTAAGAAGTATCACCCATCTACTGATTTATCAGATATTGAAAAAGCATATAAGATTGCAAAACAAGCTCACGAGGGACAGCTTCGTAAATCAGGAGAGCCATATATTATACACCCTCTTTGTGTAGCAATTATTCTAGCTGAATTAGAGCTTGATAAGGAAACAATAGTAGCAGGACTTCTTCACGATGTTGTTGAAGATACTGTTATGACAAGTGAAGATGTTACAAGAGAATTTGGTGCAGAAGTTGCATTACTTGTTGATGGTGTTACTAAGCTTACACAGCTTAATTATCAGCATGATAAAATAGAAGTTCAAGCAGAAAACTTAAGAAAAATGTTTCTTGCTATGGCAAAGGATATTCGAGTAATTCTTATTAAACTTGCTGACCGACTTCACAATATGCGTACAATGCAGTATCAGTCGCCAGCCAAGCAAATAGAAAAATCTCGTGAAACAATGGAAATATATGCTCCTATTGCTCATAGATTAGGTATTTCTAAGATTAAAGTAGAATTAGATGACTTGTCAATGCAATATCTTATGCCAGACGTTTATAAAGAGCTTGAAGAAAAGCTTAATCTTAACAAGGCAGGCAGAGAAGCATTTATAAAAAGTATTATTAAAGAAGTTGGAATGCACATAAGTAATGCAGGAATAGAAGCAGAGATTGACGGACGAGTAAAGCATTTCTTCTCTATTTATAGAAAAATGGTCAATCAAAATAAAACACTTGACCAGATTTATGATATATTTGCAGTAAGAATTAAGGTAGATACAGTTAAAGACTGTTATGCGGCATTAGGTGTAATACATGAAATGTATAAGCCAATTCCGGGAAGATTTAAGGATTATATAGCAATGCCTAAGCCTAATATGTATCAGTCACTTCATACAACACTTATCGCTTCTAATGGTCAACCTTTTGAAATACAGATAAGAACTTATGAAATGCACAAGACTGCAGAATATGGTATTGCGGCGCATTGGAAATATAAGGAAGGTGTAGCAGGTCAAAAGGGAAATGCTTCAGAAGAAGCAAAGTTAAGCTGGCTTCGTCAAATCCTTGAATGGCAACAGGAAATGTCTGATAATAAGGAGTTTTTATCATCAATTAAAAATGACCTTAACCTTTTCTCAGACAATGTATATTGCTTTACACCAACAGGTGATGTTAAAAACTTGCCAGCAGGTTCATGTCCTATTGATTTTGCGTATAGTATACACAGTGCAGTAGGTAATAAGATGGTTGGTGCAAGAGTTAATGGTAAGCTTGTTCCAATTGATTATAAGATTAATTCTGGTGATAGAATTGAGATACTTACTTCACAAAATTCAAAAGGGCCTAGCAGAGATTGGCTTAATATCGTTAAAAGTACACAGGCTCGTAATAAGATTAATCAGTGGTTTAAGCAAGAACTTAAAGAAGATAATATTATAAAGGGCAAAGAACTTATTTCTAATTATTGTAAGAGTAAAGGTATTGTGCTTTCTGATATTACAAAGCCAGAATTTGTTGAAAAAGCACTTAACAAGTATGGCTTTAAAGATTGGGAGTCTATGCTTGCGTCAGTAGGTCATGGTGGACTTAAAGAAGGACAAGTGGTCAACAAGCTTAACGAAGAATATAACAAAGTTAAGAAGAATGATATCACAGACAAGCAAGCTCTTGAAGAAATTGTTCAAAGTGAAGTTAAACCTAATGACAATAATAAAAAGAACAAGGGTGGTATTCTTGTTAAAGGAATACATGATGTTGCTGTAAGATTTTCAAGATGTTGTAATCCTGTACCGGGTGATGAGATTGTAGGTTTTGTAACAAGAGGTCGTGGTATTTCAATTCACAGAACGGATTGTATTAATATACTGAACTTCCCTGCAAGTGAAAGAGAAAGATTAATTGATGCTGAATGGGAACAGACTGGTCATACAGGTGAAACATATAGTACAGATATTAATATATTTGCCAATAATAGAAAGGGTCTTATTGTAGATATATCTAAGTTATTTACAGAGTCTAATATTGATGTAAAGAGTATGAACAGCCGAGTTAATAAGAAAAATATTGCTACAATTAATATTGGTTTTGATATTCATGGGAAAGAAGAATTGTCAAAGCTTGTTGATAAGCTCTTAAAAATTGACGGAATAACTGATGTAGAAAGAACTACAGGCTAATAAAGTAAATAATTTACTTGATGTTATAAAATGAGTTATGAAAGGTGGTAAATACGTTGAGTAAGATAAGAATGGACTACAGAGTATTAGGTGATGTAGGAACTAACTGTTATCTTGTAATTAATGATGACACTAAAGAAGCTGTTTTAATAGACCCGGCAGATTGTGCAGATAAGATAGAGCAGATGATTAGTGAAAATGGTGTTACACTTAAAGCTATACTTCTTACACATGGTCACTATGACCACATTACAGCCGCAGATGACATTAGAAAAATGTATGATGTAAAAATATATGCTAGTTGTGATGAAGCAGAGCTTTTATTAGATACTCATAAGAACCTTTCAGCTCATAGTCGAAAGGTTGTAACTTTAAAAGCTGATGTACTTCACAAAGATGGTGATATATTAGAGCTTGCCGGAATTAATATTGAAGTTAAGCACACACCGGGGCATACTATTGGTGGAAGTTGTTATTATATAAAGGAAGCAGGTATGTTGTTTTCTGGAGATACGTTATTTGCAGAGTCGGTTGGAAGAACTGATTTTCCAACGGGAAGTATGTCGCAGATAGTTCATTCGATTAAGGACAAGCTTATGAATTTGCCAGAAGACACAAAGGTATTTCCGGGACATGGAGAGAGTACTTCAATAGGATATGAAAAGAAGTATAATCCATTTTTACAGTAAAATATGAAAATAAAAAGGTGACGTATGATATATGTAAAACTTGATAATTGGGACTACTATGATGACGCAGTTGTTATGGTTAAGTCTTTTTATCCAAGAGTTGATGTTAAGCAGTTTAAAAATGGTATTTCGGAAAGTGATTTATCACAAGATGATTTTATAATAGAAGCAGAAACTCCTATTGAAGAGGGGCGTTCCAAAAGAGATGTACATGACGAGTTTAAGAAAAAGCTTTATTTGCAATTACATGATAAGACGGGAATTAGTCTTCCATGGGGATATATGACAGGTGTAAGACCAGGTAAAAATGCGATGATTATGCTTGAAGAAGGAAAAAGTCATAAAGAGATTTATGAAGAATTTGTTGACAGGCATTTTGTAGCAGAAAAAAAGGCAGAGCTTGCGCTGTGTGTGGCAGAAAAAGAGAGAACAATTCTTGAGAATATGGACTATAAAAATGGTTATAGCATATATATAGGAATACCATTTTGTCCAACTACCTGTCTTTATTGCTCATTTACTTCATATTCGCTTGCGGCATATAAAAGTAAGGTGGATACATATCTTGAAGCACTGTTTAAAGAAATGGAATATGTGTCAGAAGCTATGAAGGGAAGAAGACTTGACACAATTTATTTTGGTGGTGGAACTCCAACTACATTAAGTGAGATACAGCTTGATAAAGTTTTAACTAAGTTAGAGCAGTTGTTTAATGTAAAAGACGCACTTGAGCTTACTGTTGAAGCAGGAAGACCCGACAGTATTACAAGGGAGAAGTTAAAAGTGTTAAAGGCTCACAATGTTCACAGAATTTCAATTAATCCACAGACGATGAACCAAGAAACACTTGACCTTATTGGAAGAAGACACACAACTGAGCAGATAAAAGAAGCTTTTAAAATGGCAAGAGAAGAAGGCTTTGACAATATTAATATGGATATAATATTGGGACTTCCGAGTGAAAATATAGACAAGGTAAAAAATACACTTGATGAAATTAAAGCTCTCTCACCTGAAAGTCTTACAGTTCATTCGCTTGCAATTAAAAGGGCGGCAGCACTTAATGTATGGCGTGACAAATACTCTGACCTTTCTATTGAAAACAGTGCGGAAATGGTAGAGCTTGCCGCAGATTATGCTAGTAGCATGGAAATGCAGCCTTATTATATGTACAGACAAAAGAATATGGCAGGCAATTATGAAAATGTAGGTTATAGCAAAGCGGGCAAAGAGTGTATTTACAACGTGCTTATTATGGAAGAAAAGCAGACAATTATAGCAATGGGAGCAGGTGCTTCTTCCAAAATAGTATTTCACAATCAGTCAGACGATGACCATTCTGTTAAAATTGAACGAGTTGAGAATGTCAAAGACGTTACGAATTATATAGAAAGAATTGATGAAATGATTGATAGAAAGCGTAAGTTTTTTGCAGAAAATATGGAGTTAATCTAACCTATTAAAAAAATTGATATATTTAGTATTTTAGGCTTTGAAGATACCAGTAGTATATAAACACACACACCAGTAAAAGTAAAATCAGATGTATTTGTATGCCTTCATCGAACAAGTGTGTTCGTTGATGTCATACAAATACATCTGACAGTTCTTTTAATGGTGCATTTAGTTTATATACTACTGGTATCTTACGGAAGTTTATTGTAATGTAAAATGCAAAAACTCAAAGAATGATTTCCTTGACATTTTACAATATCAAAAATATAATAAAATGTAATGTATAAATTAAGTGGTATGCTTAAATATAGAAAAACAGATGCCATTTGGCAGGAAAGAGGAAATGATATGGCAGAGTCAATGGTTGGCTTAAAGAGAACACACAGATGTACAGAAGTTTCAGCCACTAATATCGGTGAAACAGTAACTGTTATGGGTTGGGTGCAGACAAGAAGAAATCTTGGTGCGCTTATATTTGTTGATTTAAGAGATAGAAGTGGACTTCTTCAGATAATTTTCGATGAGAATACAATAGGCAAAGAAGGCTTTGACAAGGCTTATGGCATAAGAAACGAATTTGTTATTGCAGTTGTAGGTAAGGTATGCAAGCGTTCTGGTGCAGTTAATGACAATTTAAAGACAGGTGATATTGAAATTGTTGCAGAGCAGTTAAGAATATTATCAGAAGCACAGACACCTCCATTCCCAATTGAAGCTAATATCAACACTAAGGAAGATTTAAGATTAAAGTATAGATGTCTTGACCTTAGAAGACCTGATATTCAGTCTAATATCATGATGAGAAGTAAAGTAGCTACACTTACAAGAGCATTTCTTGCAAATGAAGGTTTCCTTGAAATAGAAACACCAATGCTTACAAAGAGTACACCAGAAGGAGCAAGAGATTATCTTGTGCCTAGTAGAGTTCACCCAGGTAAGTTTTATGCACTTCCACAGTCACCACAGCTTTTTAAGCAAATGCTTATGTGCTCTGGCTATGACAGATATATGCAGATTGCAAGATGTTTTAGAGATGAAGATTTAAGAGCAGACCGTCAGCCAGAATTTACACAGATAGATATGGAGCTTTCATTTGTAGATGTTGATGATGTAATTGATGTAAATGAAAGACTTTTAGCATATCTTTTTAAAGAAGTATTAGATATAGATGTACAGCTTCCAATTCAGAGAATGACATGGCAAGAAGCTATGGATAGATTTGGTTCAGATAAGCCAGACCTTAGATTTGGTATGGAGCTTGTAAATGTTACAGATGTAGTAAAGGATTGTGGCTTTGGTGTATTTACAGGAGCAATTGAAAATGGTGGTTCTGTAAGAGGTATCAATGCAAAGACTCTTGGTGGTATGCCTCGTAAGAAGATAGATGCACTTGTTGATTTTGCAAAAGGCTACGGTGCAAAGGGACTTGCTTACATTGCAATACATGAAGATGGTACAGTTAAGTCATCATTTGCTAAGTTTATGACAGAAGAACAGATGGATGCACTTGTTAAGGCAATGGACGGACAAGCAGGTGACTTATTATTATTTGCTGCTGATAGAAATAAAATTGTATATAGTGTATTAGGTGCTTTAAGAGTAGAACTTGCAGGACAGTTAGGACTTATAGATAAGAATGAATTTAAGTTCTTATGGGTGACAGAATTTCCACAGTTTGAATGGTCAGACGAAGAAGAAAGATTTGTTGCAATGCACCACCCATTTACAATGCCTATGGACGAAGACCTTGACAAGCTTGAGTCTGACCCAGGAGCAGTAAGAGCAAAAGCTTATGATATTGTACTTAATGGTACAGAAATCGGTGGCGGTAGTGTAAGAATACATCAGGCTGATGTTCAGCAGAGAATGTTTAAGGCATTAGGTCTTACAGAAGAAGTTGCAAATGAAAAGTTTGGCTTCTTACTTGACGCATTTAAGTATGGAGTACCACCACACGCAGGTCTTGCTTATGGTCTTGACAGACTTGTAATGATTATGGCTAAGTGTGATAGTATTAGAGATGTTATAGCATTTCCAAAGGTTAAAGATGCTTCATGTCTTCTTACTAATGCCCCAGATGTTGTTGATGCGAAACAGCTTGAGGAGCTTTCTATTGCAATAAATGAAAGTGAAGACGAAGAAACACAAGCATAATTAATATAAATTAAAAATTGGTATGATATTTATAGTTAATTGATAAGAGTAAAGTATTTCTATATAAAGTCAGAATAATTTTTGACATTATAAATAAGAAAAACTAAGTTTTTACTATGTTCTATAAATATCATACCAGTTTTTTTGTATTTATGAGATTATATTTATTATTCTAAGTATAAAGAAAGTTTATAAAGGCTTAAACTCTTCGATATTAGTACTAAAAAATATTATAAAAATGGCAATATAATGCAAAAAATATACAATATTATGCAATTAGATAGTTGAAATATTTGTACAAATATTGTATTATAATGACAGTCGGATATGTTAAAAATTAACAAATGAAAATATAAATAATAGATCAATAAAGTATAATGATGTAAGGTGAATTATAAATATAGCAGGCGTAAGGTTGTGAGCAGGCAGGGGATATGTGTCTGCTTAATTTTTTTCGATTGAAAATAGCTGTTTGATAATAGGTCTGACGATATAATGTAATGATAATGAAAGGGGCTTTATCTTATGAATGAGGAATTAGGTTTTGATAATTCTGGTGGAATTAATAATGAAGTGACTAATGGTGTTGATAACAAGTCTAGTGAAGATTATAGTCAGTTTGCAATACCAGATAGTGAACAACACAAAGAAGATAATGAACTTGAAACTGATGTATTCGAAGCTTCATTTGATGAGCAGACATTAGAAGAAGCAAAAAAGAACAATAAAAAGAAAAAGCATGATAAGAAAAATATTTTTAAAGATAATAAGTCTTTAAAAGAAATGCTTGGAAATAAAGGTATAGTTCAAAATGTGTTTAATCCTACAAGTATATTGTATAAGTTGATAGCAGCATTTTTAGTGCCAGTAATATGTATAATTGTGTTAGGAATATTTTCTTATAATTCAGCGGCAGATGCACTCACTTCAAGCTATACTGAGTCAATGCACACCGCAGTTAATAAGACAGCGGATTATTATAATCTAATGTTTTCTAATGTAAAAGCTACAATTACAGACGTTGTTAATAATTCTACAATGCAGGAATATTTTTCTGGTATATATGAAAATGACAGCATTAACGAGGGAACTATATATCAGAATTTAAGAAGTAATATTTCTTCAACAGTAATGACTAATAAGGCTATTTCTAATATATATATGATAGGCTCTTATGGAAAAGCTTTGTATTCTCAGATAGGAAAGCTTCAAGAAACGGGAGAGTATGACAATATAAAGAAGTCAGCTGAAGGTAAGACAATAGATTCTAAAAAGCAGGCATGGTTTACATCAAGAGAGTATATGGACAATGCCACAGGTACAAGTAATACAATTAGTTTTGGTCGACAGCTTATTGGTACATCTAAGAAAAGTGTAGGATATGTGTTTGTAGATTTAGACAAATCATATATAAAACAACCACTTGAAGAAATGGAACTTGATGTTGACAGTCTTGTTTTAATAACAGCTCCAGATGGCGGAGAGATAGCTTATTCTAATTATATTGATATAGATAGTAATAAGAAATACATAATTAATGAAGATTTTTATACACAAGCTTTAAATGATAGTGACGGTAAGGGTAGTGCATATGTTGATTATGATGGAAAACAACAATTATTTGTTTATGCTAAGACAGATGATGATTTTATTATATGTACTTTAATTCCTAAAAGTGAGATAGTATCTAAAGCGAATAATATTAGGATAATTACTATAATTGCTGTGATTGTGGCTGTAATAATAGCTGGTGTTGTAGGAACATTTTTGGCAAAAAATATTAGGCGAGCTATAAAGATAATTATGGGAAGTCTTGAACTTGCTTCAGAAGGTGATTTTACAGTAGAAATTCCAGTAAAGGGCAGAGATGAGTTTAGTCATCTTGCATTAAGTACTAACAGTATGATTTCTAATGTAAAAGATCTTATTGAAAAGACAAAAGGTGTATCTGAAAAGGTTGATGAGTCAACAGGTGTTGTAAATGACAGCGCAAGACAGCTTTTAACAGAAACTAAAGAAATTACAAGTGTTATAGAACAGATTGAAAAAGGTGTTGTACAGCAGGCAGAGGAGTCACAGAACTGTTTAAGACAGATGGACGATTTGTCTGATAAGATTAATCTTGTTTCAGAAAGCTCTGATAGAATAGGACAGATAGCTAATGAAACAACAGACATTGTTCAAAGTGGTATTCAGTCAATAGAAGCACTTAAAGAAAATGCTAACGATACAATAGAGATTACGCATACAGTAATTGAAGAAATTGTTAAGTTAAAAGATGCTACTAAACAGATTGATAAGATTGTTGGTGCAATTAATGAAATTGCAGAGCAGACTAATCTTTTATCTTTGAATGCAGCAATAGAAGCTGCAAGAGCAGGACAAGCTGGTAGGGGCTTTGGAGTTGTAGCATCAGAGATTAAAAAGCTTGCAGAGCAATCTGTTAAGTCAGCCAATGAGATTAGAAAGATTATAAGTGATATTAATGATAAGACAACAAATACAGTTAATATTGCTAAAAAAGCTGAAGATGTAGTAGATATACAAGGACAGACATTATCACATACTTATGAAGTATTTGCAAATATAAGTAGTCAATTTGACAATCTTATTGATAATCTTGATAGAATTACAAATGAGATTGGCAATATAGCAGAGGCAAAATCTAACACTATAGATGCAATTCAAAGCATATCCGCAGTATCACAACAGACAGCTGCCTCATCAGAAGAAGTTACAAATACTGCTAATAAACAGCTTGAAGCTGTAGAAGAACTTAACAAAATATCACAAGTATTACAATCAAATTCAAATGATTTATCACAAGCAATTGACTTATTTAAAATTTAATTGTATAATACAATAGTCAGAGAGGACAGAGCTTATGAGAGCAAAGGGTTTTCTCTGACTATTTTTATATATTTTAATATTATTTATAAAAATATTAAATTTATACAATGGAGGTTGGAAAAATGTATTCATTTGACGAAGTATCAAGTTTTGACCCAGAGCTTGCAAAAGCTATGGATGACGAATTAGCAAGACAGAGAAGCCATATTGAGCTTATTGCATCTGAAAATCTTGTAAGTAAGGCAGTTATGGCAGCAATGGGAAGTCCATTGACTAATAAGTACGCAGAAGGATATCCAGGAAAGAGATATTACGGCGGTTGTGAATATGTAGACGTTGTAGAAACACTTGCAATTGAAAGAGCAAAGAAGCTTTTTGGTTGTGAATATGCAAATGTTCAACCACATTCAGGTGCTCAAGCTAACTTAGCAGCATTTTTTGCAATGGTTAATCCTGGAGATACAGTAATGGGCATGAGCCTTGACTGTGGTGGTCACTTATCACATGGTTCACCAGTTAATATTTCAGGTAAATATTTTAATATCGTACCTTACGGCGTAACAGCAGAAGGCTTTATTGATTATGATGAAGTTTTAAGAATTGCTAAGGAATGTAAGCCTAAGATGATTATTGCAGGTGCTAGTGCTTATGCAAGAGTTATTGATTTTAAGAAGTTTAGAGAAATCTGCGATGAAGTTGGTGCTTACTTAATGGTTGATATGGCTCACATTGCAGGTCTTGTTGCAGGTGGCGCACATCCAAGCCCAATTCCTTATGCTGATGTTGTAACAACTACAACACATAAGACTCTTCGTGGCCCTAGAGGTGGTATGATTTTAAGTTCAGCAGAAGCAGCTGATAAGTTTAAGTTTAATAAGAGTGTATTCCCTGGTATTCAGGGTGGCCCACTTATGCACGTTATTGCTGGTAAGGCAGTATGCCTTAAGGAAGCTCTTGACCCAAGTTTTAAGACTTATGCAGAAAATGTTGTTAAGAATGCGTCAGCACTTTGCAATGGTCTTATGAACAGAGGCTTTGATATCGTATCTGGTGGAACAGACAATCATTTAATGCTTGTTAATCTTATTAGTAAGGGTGTTACTGGTAAGGAAGTTGAAAAGCTTCTTGACGCTGCTAACATTACTTGTAACAAGAATACAATCCCTAACGACCCAGCTTCTCCATTTGTAACAAGCGGTATCAGACTTGGTACAGCAGCAGTTACAACAAGAGGATTTAACGAAGCTGATATGGACGTTGTTGCAGAAGCTATTGCACTTCTTGTTGATGATGTTGATAAGAATAAGGCTAAGGCTATGGAAATGGTTAAGGGACTTACAGATAAGTATCCACTTTATGAATAATTGATTTAGTTTTAGTATATTACATAAAATATAAAATTTATAGAGTTATATTATTAAGTGCGGAAAGTTTATAATGTGTATAGACTTTTCGCACTTTTTTATTGTGAAAATAGCAGTAGTATATAGTTGGTCTTTTTAATGGAGCTATTGACTATATACTACTGCTATTTTATGGCAGTTCGTTGGGAAAATTCAAAAAATAATTTGCAAATATACTATATAATGGTATCATAAAGAAAAATATTTATTAATATGATTTTGGAGGAATTTATGAAGATAAATACAGTGGCAATTATAGGTGCAGGTGCTATTGGTGCGTATTTTGTTTGGGGATTGACTGATAAGTTAAAGGACAATTTATGGGTTATTGCAGATGGAGAGCGAAAAGAGCGACTTGAAGCGCAGGGGCTTATGATAAATAATAAGAATCACAAATTAAATGTAAAAACTCTTGATGAAGCTAAAGGCGTTGATTTACTTTTAGTTGCAACAAAGTATGGGGCATTGCGTAGTATATTAGATGATGTCGCTAAGATTGTTGATGACCATACAATAGTAATGAGTCTGTTAAATGGAGTTGACAGCGAGGAGATATTGTCAGAAAGAATAGACAAAAAGCAGATTGTGTATTCACTTATGAAAATAGCTTCACAGCGAGTAGGAAATGAGATAAGATTTGATGGACCATCAACATTAGGTGTTTATTTTGGAGAAGAAAATAATGGAACACTAGATAATAACAATACAGATAGAATTAAGGCTTTAGTTGATTTATTTTCCGAAACAGAGCTTCATTATAAATTATGTGATGATATTAAGCGAGAAATGTGGTTTAAATATGCACTTAACGTAAGTAGAAATCAACCACAGGCAATTATAAATTGTGGTGTGGGTGCGTACGATGACAGTGAGTATATAGCATTTATAGCTAAAAAACTTCGTGATGAAGTAGTAGCAGTTGCAAAGGCTAAAGGAGTTGATATATCTGAGTCAGAAAGTGCGTCTGCAAAAGGTAGCAAATCGTCAAAGTCTGCCAGATATTCAACACTTCAGGATATTGATGCAAAACGTCATACAGAAGTAGATATGTTTGCAGGAGCAATGGTGAGAATGGGTAAAGAGCTTGGAATTGCTACGCCATACAATGAGTATACATACAATGTAATTAAAGCAATAGAAGAAAGAAATGACGGAAAATTTGACTATTAAGGAGTATTTGAAAATGGATAAAGGGCTTATTGGCAATGACAAAATAGAAGAAGCAGTAAAGGCTTTACAACAAGAGCCTTCACAAGAAATGCTTGCACATACACTTACTGTAATAAGAAGACGTATGAAAGAAAATGGTCAATTTATTATAGCAGTAGAACCGCCAAAGGCAGATGGAAGGATTAATATACAGACTATAAAAACAGAAGATGGTAATATGTGGTGGGTGGCGTTTACAAGCTTTGATGAGGAATTAAAAGGGGCTGACAGTGTAAAGTCAACATTTTTAACAGATATAGATAAATTATTTGAGCAGGCGTGTAAAACTGATGAAATTAATGGAATTATAATCAATCCGTGGAATTGCACAATCATGTTAGATAGAGAACTTATTAAGATAATATTAGGATAAAATGATAACTGTCGTAATAACTTGAGAAACTCGCAAAGCTTCTCATAGTTAGTGCGACAGCTATATTTGTTTTATGGCATATTAAGAAATTCAGTAGCAGAAACAACTTGTGGGTTATCTAATCCAGCTTCAAGAAAATCTTTATCACTAGTAAAAAGAATGTCTGATTTAGCATAAATAGATTATTTTAGTGTTCTAATTTCTTTAAGAAATGTGTAACCATGATAACGCAGTATATTAAAGAAAGTCCCCATGCCATTGGGTTTGCTATGCTTATGAATAGGAAGTTGGCTGTTGCTACGGCTATGAAACCGCCGATACTTCTTCCTATAAGTTCACCTACACCGCTTAATACGGCGTGAAGGCTGTAGCCCATACCTTGTAAAGTATTTCTAAATATCATTAATGCACCATGTATAAAGAAAAATATACTTATAACAGAAAGATATTCAACAGATATAAGTGCTGTGTCACTTGTACTTTCTCCAAGCACCATGTATGTAAATAAGTTTTTGCCAAAGAATATGACAACCCATGCAAATATGCAGTATGTCCATTGAATTGTGATGCCTGCACGAAGTCCTTCTTTTATTCTATCATATCGTTTTGCACCGAGATTTTGTCCGGCATAAGTAGCAATACCCATTCCTACACTTTCCATAGGCAGAGTAAACATTTGACGGATTTTCTCACCAGAAGTTTGACCTGCTATTACAACACTTCCGAAAGAATTAATTGCACCCTGCATAATAACTGCACCAATGGCACTGATAGAGTATTCAAAGCCCATTGGAAAAGAGATAATACAAAGCTTCTTAATGTGTTCAAAAGAAAAAGCAAGCATATTTTTACTGTTAGTTAAAAGTCCAGTTTTACGCACTATCCAATAAAGATTAAGGAGTCCGCTTACTAACTGACTAAAAACAGTAGCAATAGCCGCTCCTGCAACACCCATGCTAAGTGGTACGATAAAAATATAGTCTAAGAATATATTTAAAAAACTAGAAACGAGTAAAAAGTAAAATGGACGTTTTGAGTCACCATAGGCTCTTAATACGCCGGCACAAAAGTTGTACAAAATAGAAGCAGGAATACCAAGAAATAGTATCTTGATGTAGATATTTGCCTGTGAAAAAATATTTTCAGGTGTCTTTATAATTTTAAGTAGAAGTGATGATGTAAGCACTGTTATTAATGTAAGGACTATTGCCATTAAACAACATATCCAAGTACCGTTCCAAAAATATTTTTTAAATTCGTTGTTGTCTTTACTTCCTATTGCTTGAGCAAGTGGAATACCAAGTCCTACACATGCACCTTGTACAAAGCCGAGTATAAGAAAATGGAGTGAATAAGTAGCACCAACTCCTGCAAGTGCGTCTTCACCAATAAATCGCCCCACCATAATTGTATCCATAAAGCTGTATAGCTGTTGGAAAAGAGTTCCTAATACAAGCGGTAGGGAGAATAAAAGTATTTGCTTAATTGGTTTACCTTTTGTAAGGTCAATTGTATTCATAATAAATCCCTTTATTTTTGTCTGATTTATTTATTTTTTTGAGGAAGTAGTATCCATATTATAGCGCAGACTGCCATTAGCATTGGATAGAATACATAAGGAGCTATGGCAAAGCCTGATAGAGGGGTTGCTAATGAAGCTGTGGCGGCGGAAGCATATAAAAGCTGTGCGCCATAAGGCAAAATACCTTGGATAACAGAAGCTGATATATCAAGAAGAGAAGCAGTTTCTTTTGGAGTAATACCATATTCTTGACTTATCTCTTTTGCAATAGGAGCTGCCATTATAATAGCTATTGTATTATTAGCTGTGGCTGCGTCAACGCCTGCTACGAGAGTTGCAATACCAACTTTAGCACCACGTTTTCCTTTAACCTTACTCTTAATGAAATTAAGTATCCAATCAATTCCGCCATTGTTTTTAACCAGTGTACCAATACAACTTACAATAATTGATATTACTGTAATATCATACATTGCAGTAATACCATTTCCCATAGATGTAAATATCTCTATTCCAGACAGTGTTCCTGTAATTAATCCCATGATAATAGAAAGAACAGTTCCAGAAATAAGAACAACGAATACATTTAACCCAATAAGCGCACCTACAAGTACAACAATATATGGAATTACTTGTAAAATATTGTAATCAAGGTCAGTAGTCGTTGTATTACCTGTGTTAGAAGCAAATATAAATAAAAGTATAATTGTTACAATTGCAGCAGGTAAAACTACAAAAAAGTTAGTTTTAAACTTGTCTTTTAATTCACAGCCTTGAGTTTTTGTAGCGGCAATAGTTGTGTCTGATATCATAGAAAGATTGTCGCCAAACATAGCGCCACTTACAACAGCACCTAAACAAAGCGCAGTATTTATACCCGTCTTTTCACTAATTCCAATTGCAATAGGAGCAAGAGATGAAATAGTTCCAACACTTGTACCCATTGAAATAGAAATAAAACAACCAATAATAAAAAGTCCTACAATAGCGATATTTCCTGGCATAAATGAAAGTCCTAAATTAACAGTGCTTGACACACCACCTGCGGCACTTATAGTACCTGAAAATGCACCTGCGGCAAGAAATACAAGACACATTGTAATAATATTTTCATCAGCAAGTCCTTTGGCTATTTCTGACATTTTATCGTTAAAAGTATAATTTTTGTTCTGTATAAATGCAACAGCTAGAGCAATTAAAAACGCAACAATTGCAGGCATACTGTAAAAGTCATTAAATACAATTCCAGCACCAATATAAATAACAAGAAATACACCAATAGGCAACAGAGCCAAAGCAGATGGCTTTGTATTTGGTGTATTTGTATTATTATTGGGCGGATTAAAAATAGAGTTATTATCCATAATAAATGAAATCCTTTCTTTAATATAGGGGATTATCGCATTAATGAAAATTTATTTTTCTTATTGGGACAGCCCCTTTTTAATGTAAAATAATATAATAAATATGTTAAAGAGTTACTAAAACATTCTATATTAATTGAAAAGTACATTCAAGAGGAAAATACATAATAAAAATAAAAAATTATATCCACATTTTTAAGACTCTGTGCTATAGTAGATGTGTAGTTTGGTATGAAGAAAGGAAAATTTATAGTGACAGAGTTAGAAAAGGCACAACAGGGATATCTTTATGATGCTAAAAACGACAAAGAACTTTTGGAATTGAAATTAAAGTGTGCTGATTTGTGTTATGAATTTAACAATTGCAAACCATCAGATATAGAACAGCAACAAAAACTTATAAAAAAGATTGTTGGAGAAACAAAGGATACATTTGCAATAACACCACCATTTAGGTGTGATTATGGTTTTAATATATCAATAGGCAAAGAATTTTATTCTAATTATAATTGTACAATATTAGATTGTGCAAAGGTTACATTTGGTGACTATGTATTAGTTGCACCTAATTGTGTGTTTTCAACAGCAGGTCATGCAATTGACCCAGAACGAAGAAAAGCAGGGATAGAGATTGCACTTCCTATTACAATTAAAGATAATGTGTGGATTGGTGCAAATGTAACAGTACTTTCAGGTGTAACAATTGGTGAAAATTCTATAATAGGAGCAGGAAGTGTTGTAACAAAGGATATTCCTAGCAATGTTATAGCAGTAGGCAATCCTTGTAAGGTGTTAAGACCGCTTACAGATGAGGACAAAGAAAAATATCCAGAGTACAAAGAATAGTATAAAAAGAAAGGGTGACATATATGAACGCAATAATAGGAGCAGTAATACTTGTAGTTGTAATAGCAATTTATGTTACAGTATCATATTTCTATGGAAAACAAAAAGGCGATGACAGTCAAGGCTGTAATGGCAATTGTGCAGGGTGTAGAGTAACTTGCAGTACACCAGCTAAAAAGAAAGAAAAGTAATTTGAAATCAAATTAGTTTAAAGAATGGTATAAAAAATGACAAAATCATATAAAGAAAAAGTAATTCAGCTTGGAAAATATATGAACGCCAACTCTAAATTTAGTATACCACTTGTAAAGTGTATACAAGAGTGTTTTGAGATAATAGCTTCAGAAGATATGGTTGACAAGCTTCTTTTGGTTGAGAATAACTCTTATTCAAAAGAAGAATTACAACAGCTTTGGCAGATGAAGGATAGTGAATTTGAAACATTTTTTAAAGAGGTTATGGAAAAGAGCTTGATGTGGCAAAGAAGACAAGCTGATAAGTTTGAACTAACTCCGATATTTCCGGGTTGGATAGAAATGTATTGTTCAGGCCCAGAAAATGAAACTAGAAAAAGGTTGTTAAAGAAGTTCGGCGAGTTTGAACATTTATTGAAAATGCTTAATATTCCGCCAGTCAGAGCATATATGAACAATGTCAATACTAAGTATATGCAAAATGAGTCTGGTAGAATGTCAACAGTAGTTGCAAGGGGAAGTAAGAAGGTTGAGATTAACAAAAAACTTACTTCGGAACAAACTGTATATATAGCAGGTGAGATTTATCCAATGCTTGAAAAGCATAAAGAACACCTTGCCGTAATGAACTGCTTTTGCCGTATGAAAAAAGAAATGGAGGGGCATAATTGTATATATCATGTTCCAATAGAGGGGTGTATGGCAGTAGGAAGAATGGCAGACCAACTAGTTGAAGCTGAGATTGCAAGAAAGCTTGACTTTGAAGAAGCTGTACAACTTATTAAAGAATTTGAAGATAAAGGAAGCATACATACAATTTATCACTATGGAATAAGTTCTGATGAAGAAGAAGTAATAATATGCAACTGTTGTGTGGACTGTTGTTTTTTATATAATAGTTACAATGAAGGTGCATTGTCACAACTTCTTATGAAAGCATATTTTAAGCCAGATATAATTGATGAAGCTAAGTGTGTAGGATGTAATCTTTGTAATAGATATTGTCCTACTGGTGCAACTTGGTATGATAAGAGTAATAAAAAGCTTATGTTTGAAGTTAATAAATGTATTGGTTGTGGTCAATGTGTAACTCAGTGTCATTTTGACGTAAGACACATGGTAAGAGATGAGAGAAATGTATTTGTAAAGACAATAAAGAAAAAAGATATAAGAATAGTGAAGTGATTTTATGCACGAGGGAACAGTATGTCGTGAAATTCTTGATATAGCAATTGAAGCGGCAATTAATAATGACATTTCAAAAATATGTGTTATAACAATGGTAAAAGGTGTTAATTCGTGTATACACGATGATGAATTACAATTTTATTTTGATATAGCACGAAAGGGAACTATTGCAAGCGAAGCAGTACTTGTAATTGAAGTTGATGAAAATATAACAGACTACCATTCAGAATATGTAAAAAATATCGAAGGAGATTAGCCATGATTGAGATATTCAGAACTGACCACTGCCAGTTAAATCGTCTTGATGAATATATAGATGGTATATGGATTAATCTTGTTAATCCAACTAGTAGTGAGTTGAATACAATTTCTGAAAAATACGATATAGAGCTTGACGACCTTTCATCATCACTCGATGAAGAAGAAAGTTCTCGTATTACTTTAGAAGATGGTTATACACTTCTTCTTGTAGATATACCAACACCAGAGGTACGACATGAAAAGAAGATGTATACGACAATTCCATTAGGTATTGTAATCAAGCAAGACACGATAATAACAATATGTAGAGAAGATACACCAGTAATTAATTATTTTATAAATAACAGAGTAAAAGAATTTAGTACTAAGAAAAAAATGCGTTTTATATATCAGATATTATTTAGGTCAGCATATCTTTATCAGTTGTATCTTAGGGGAATTGATAAAAAAAGAGTAGAAATAGAAGAAAGAGTAGAAGGGGATACACAAAATATTGACCTTATAGAGCTTCACGAGCTTGAGTCAACACTTGTATACTTTGCAACTTCTCTTCGTTCTAACAGTGTTGTAATTGAAAGGCTAAGAAGATATAAAAGACTTGAACAGTACCCAGAAGATATGGAATTGCTTGAGGATGTAATAGTAGAGTATCAGCAGGCTATTGAAATGACAACTATATACAGAGATATCATTGATGGTACAAGAGAGTTGTTGTCATCAATTATTGACAATAGGCTTAATAATGTAATGAAGTATCTTACATCTATTACAATTGTTATGGCAATACCAACAATAATATCTGGAATATATGGTATGAATGTCGATGAAAAATGGATGCCATTTGCCGAAACGCCTTTCGGCTTTGGTGTTATATGTATAATAATTGTAGTGATATGTATAATTACAATGCTTATATTAAAGAAGAAAAAAATGTTATAGGAATGAGGTAAAGTATGAAATACAGAAATATTATTTTTGACCTTGATGGTACACTTCTTAATACTATAGAAGACTTGACAGACGGTGTTAATCATGTAATGGAAATGTATGGTTATAACACATATAGTATAAGTCAGATTAAGTCTTTTGTTGGAAATGGAATTATAAAGCTGATGGAAACGGCTGTTCCTAATGGAAAAGAAAATGAAAAATTTGATGAAATGTATAATGAATTTAAAAGTTATTATACAAATCACTGTAGAATAAAGACAAGACCTTATGACGATATATTAAATTTATTAGGTTTATTAAAAGAACAAGATTATGGGCTTGCTATAGTTTCTAATAAAAATGATGGTGCAGTTAAAGAGCTTGCAGAGTACTTTTTTGATGATTATATAAACATTGCAATAGGACAGAGCGAAACTACAAGAAAAAAGCCTGCACCAGATACAGTGTATGAAGCTATGAAGGAATTACCAAAGGGTGCTTGTCTTTACGTTGGTGATTCAGAAGTTGATAAAATGACAGCAGATAATGCAGGAACTGATTGTGTGCTTGTAAGCTGGGGCTTTAGAGATAAGGCTATGCTAGAAAGTTTAAAGCCTCTTAGTGTAATAGATTCGCCAAAAGAGCTTATAGCTATTGTACAATAATTAAAAAGCAAAAGGAAATTTATTTATGAAATATGAAAAAAAGAGTCAAAGAATATTTTTTACTCATGCAAGAAAGATTGCACTGGGCTTTTTTCTAATAATAATTGTAGGTACACTTCTTCTTATGCTTCCTATTTCTAGTAGAAGCGGTGAGTGGACAAGTCTGGTAAATGCACTATTTACAGCTACAAGTGCGACTTGCGTTACGGGGCTTGTAGTGTTTGACACATATCAATATTGGAGTATATTTGGTCAGCTTGTAATTATTGTACTTATTCAGATAGGAGGACTAGGCTTTATTACATTTGGTGTCGGTTTTTCTATGTTTTTAAAAAGAAAGATTGGGCTTGCAAGAAGAAATCTTATTCAAGAAAGTGTAAGTGCATTAAAGCTTGCAGGAGTTGTAAAGCTTGTTAAAAAAATTATTATAGGAACGGCAATATTTGAAGGAATAGGAGCTGTGCTTTTGGCTATAAGATTTGTTCCTAAAATGGGGCTTTTAGTTGGAATATATAATGCAGTATTTCATTCAATATCAGCATTTTGTAACGCAGGCTTTGACCTGATGGGGCGTTATGAACAGTATTCCTCGCTTACTGTTTATAGTTCAGATATTGTAATAAATATTACAATAATGCTTCTTATTATAATTGGTGGTTTAGGTTTTATTGTTTGGGACGATATATGGCATAATAGACTTAACTTTAAAAAGTATAGTTTGCACTCAAAAATTGTATTAATATCAACAACTGTTTTAGTATTTGGAAGTGCTATACTTTTTGGAATATTTGAAAATAACAATCTTATGCAGAATATGAACCCACTTGAAAAGGTGCTTGCTTCACTATTTGCGTCTGTAACAGCAAGAACGGCAGGTTTTAACACGATTGACTTAGGTGCTATGACACAAAGTTCAAAGCTTCTTACTGATGTACTTATGTTTATTGGTGGAAGTCCTGGCTCTACGGCAGGTGGTGTTAAGACAACGTCTATTGTAGTTATGATATTTTACATTGGAGCTAATTTAAGGGGTATTCAGGGAGTAAATATACTTGGAAGACGCATAAGTGAAGAAGATGTTAAGAAAGCCAGTGTTGTAATTGGTATTAATCTTGGTATGGCAGTTATTGCGCTTATTGCGATTACAGCTTCGCAAAATGTTAATATGGACGACCTTTTGCTTGAAGTATTTTCAGCAATTGCAACTGTAGGGCTTTCAACGGGCGTTACAAGACAGCTTACAGTTTCTTCAAAGCTTGTTATAATATTTTTGATGTACTGTGGAAGAATTGGAAGTACAACGTTTGCTACGTCATTTATTGGAAATAAAAGGCGTGCGCCAATTCAGTATCCAGAGGAAAGAATTAATGTAGGATAATATACGAAAGGTGGATATAGATGAAATCAATATTAGTTATTGGAATGGGTAAGTTTGGTCATCATCTGGTGAACAGGCTTATTACACTTGACAATGAAGTTATGATAATAGATAAGGACGAGGAACAAATTAGAGATATGTTTTCGCTGGTTACAAGTGCGAGAGTTGGTGACTGTACTAATCCTGATGTTTTAGAGAGTCTTGGACTTGGCAATTTTGACCTTGTTATTGTGTGTATTGGTGAGAATTTCCAGAACAGTCTTGAGATTACAAGTCTTGTTAAGGAGCTTGGAGCTAATTATGTTATAAGTGTTGCTAGTCGTGATATTCAAGCTAAGTTTTTATTGAAAAATGGTGCTGATGAAGTTGTATATCCTGAAAGGGATATTGCGAATAATCTTGCATATAAGTGTAGTACAAGTCATGTGTTTGATTATATTAAGCTTACTGATGATTATTCTATTTATGAAGTGCCTATTCTTGATGAGTGGGTTGGTAAGTCTATTAGGGATGTTAATGTTAGAGCGGAGTATAATGTTAATATTATTGGGATTGTTTCTAATGGGGAGAATATTATAATGCCGTCGGCTGATTATGAATTTAATAGGGATGACCATATTAAGGTTATTAGTGAGAAGAATAATATACATAATTTTTTAAAGAATATTAAGTAGGGGGATAGAATAAAAGGGGCATTGGAATGGGAGATTTTCACATGTGTTGGTGTGTAAGTCTTCTATTTCAATACCTTTTTTATTTGTTTTTCTTGGATTTTATAAATGTGTAAGAATTTGAGATTAATTATAGACCTTTTGCCAACGTGAAACTAGTTCAATTGCTTCTGGTTCTGAGGAAACTTTTGTCACTATCATATCGTCAAGATATATTTCATAAACGGGAAATTTCTTCTTACTATTACCATGATACACTTCAACTTTGTCATACTTAACTCTTTGCATGATGTAAAAACTGCTATTTTATTTTTAAATAGCTTTTCCTTTCCTAGAATTATAGTTGTTGTTGTCTTTGTTAAAATAAAAATTGGTTGTAATTATTAACCTTGACGAGATGTAATTATACCATGAAAGTATGTGAAATAAAATATCAATAAATGGATTGGTACTAAAGTATTATAGTGTATTTTGCACAAAAAGACAAAATTTTACAAAAAATATCAATCATAAATAAGAAAATATCTTGTATAAACTGTTGTGTTAAAGTATAATTATACTTATATTTTTGTGCAATATTTAAAATATCAGCAAATATGTATTGGTGATTGGGGGCATTTTTTGGTGGAGAATAAAGAATATAGCTGTGTGGATGAAATGAAAAGATATATCTCACAAAATAGATTAGAAAGAAGAATTGCAGCTATTGATAGGGATTATCTTGCATTTGTTAGCAATAGGTCATTTAGTGATTACTTTAAATATACACGATTTATAAAATTGACTGAGTTTGTTCATCAAGACGAGGTGGAACAGCTTAAAAGTTTTTGTGAGTCCTTTAAAGGTGATGAGATAAGTGGCGTTTTTAGATTTAGATTTAAAGATGGAACGTATCGTTACAATAAACTTAGAATTTATACAGATATTTCTTCTACAGATAATTATAAAAATATTGAAAATGGTGAATATTGGTTTAATATTGAACTTGTGGATATAGAAGCACTTGAAGAAAGTAATTCGCTGTTAAGAGCAGAAGCTGAAAACTTAAGGACAGTGCTTGGGATTAATGATGAATATACATTTCGCTATGATAAGAGTACTAATATATTCAGTGTGTATAGATATGAAACTTTGCAAAAGGTCACAGTATATAAGATGGATATAGAAGAATGGCATAAGTATATGATTGATAACAATATGGTAAGTAAAGATGATATTGTTATGTTTGATTGGCTTATTGATGACATGAAGAAGTATTCTGCTGAGATTTCGATTACTATTAATACTAACTTAAGAACTAAAAATGATATATATGAGAAGCTAAGATTTGAAGGGCGACAGGTAAATAATGACAATAATCATATTATTATAGGACGCATATTGGCAGCAGATAGCAATCAGAAGATAAGTACTGAACTTATTGAGGAGCTTCATTATGACTCTCTTACGGGTGTATACAATAAAAAGGCTATTACTGATTATGCTAAGAGTGTGCTTAAGGAAGAAAAGAAAAACAGGGTGACACTTGTTATTCTTGATATTGACCATTTTAAAGAAGTTAATGACACTTACGGTCATCTTTTTGGTGATAAAATTCTTACAAGGGTTGGTAATAGACTTAGAAGTCTTGTTGGCGATGATGGTGTTGTAGGAAGAATTGGCGGAGATGAGTTTATGATAGTATTTAATGGAATTAATGATGATACTATGTTAAGAGGGCGTTTAAGGTCAATAAGAACACAGATTAAGTGGGAATTTGCCAATGATTTTGAAAAGACTAATATAACAACAAGTATTGGTGCTGCTATTTATCCTAATAATGGTACAGAGTATGAAGATTTATTTAAAAAAGCAGATTACTGTTTGTATGTAGCAAAGGAAAAGGGCAGAGATAGATATGTATTTTTTAGAGATGACCTTCACAGAAAGTCATATGAGGAGTCGCTTTGTAAAAAGATATCTAATATGCAGACAGGAAGCCGCCAGATTAAAGAAATAGAATTTATGGCACAGATAATGAAGAAAATGTGTGTTAGTCCTAAAGAAGCTATAAGTGAGTGTATTAAGCATATTCACGATACTTATAAACTTGATAGTATCAATTTTTACAGTGGCGAAAATTTAAAAAAAGTGTATACATACGGAAAAGTACTTGAAAATTGTGACGATGCGCTGTATGCTAAAAGTAATGAATTTAAAAAAATGATTGGTGAAGAAAAGTATATACAGATGGGTTTTGTTGCGTCATATTATAATTCTGCGCCAGAATTTTGTAGGATAATGAGAAGCAGAGGAGTATTTTCTACATTACAGTGTATTATAGGTTCAGCAGATGATGTTAGGGCAGTTATTACTTTTGACAAATGTGGAGAGTCTTCACAATGGGCTGAATATGAAATTAATTGTTCAGTTGTATTTGCTTCATTTATAGAATTGTGTTTACAAATGAAAGATATTAAAGATTTAAAGGATATAACAAATTTGTAAATATGATATAGATTAAAAGAATATATTTGTTATTATTGGAAAGTAATGGTTTTCATTAGAAAATCATTACTTTCTCATGCGTAAACCCTGATTTTTTATCAAAATAGAAGGTTAAAATGTACTTTATAGTTTAAAATATAAGTCGAATTATGTAATAAGTGTTTTGATAATAATAGTATTTTATAACTATATGTTGTGTGTGGATATTGACTTAACATACCATATGTTGTAAAATCTAACTTGCTAACAGAAAAAATAATAAAAGTAAATAATGAAAACAAATGGTTATTAGGAGATGTTTCAATGAAGATTATTAAGAGAAGTGGGTCAGAGGTGACCTTTGATATAGCTAAGATTATGGCAGCAGTTGCAAAGGCTAATAAGGAAGTTGTCCATAATGAAAGGTTATCAGATGAACAGATTTCAAAGATATCTAAAAATGTTGAAGATATCTGTCAAGAGATGAACAGGTCGTTAAGTGTAGAAGAAATTCAAGACCTTGTTGAAAATCAGATTATGAATTTAAGAGCATTTTCAGTAGCAAGAAAGTATATAACATATAGATATAAGAGAGCATTAGTGCGCAAGTCTAATTCAACAGATGAGCAGATTCTTAGCTTGTTAGAGTGTAATAACGAAGAAGTTAAGCAGGAAAATTCTAACAAAAATCCTACAGTCAATAGTGTACAAAGAGATTATATGGCAGGAGAGGTAAGTAAAGATATAACAAGAAGATTTCTTCTTCCTCAAGATATAGTTGATGCACATGAACAGGGGCTTATACATTTCCATGATGCAGATTATTTTGCACAGCATATGCACAACTGTTGTCTTGTTAATCTCGATGATATGTTACAGAATGGAACTGTTATTAGTGAAACTATGCTTGAAAAGCCACATAGTTTTTCTACAGCTTGTAATATTGCAACACAGGCAATAGCACAGATTGCAAGTTCTCAGTACGGCGGACAGAGTATCTCACTTGCTCATCTTGCACCATTTGTTCAGATAAGTCGTGAAAAGTTTATAAGAAAAGTAAAAGAGGAATTTGACAAGACTGGCATTGAATACACAGAAGAAAAGGTAAAAGAAGTAGCAGAATTAAGAGTTCGTGAAGAAATTAAAAATGGTGTACAGATGATACAATATCAGGTAATTACATTAATGACTACTAACGGACAAGCACCATTTGTTACAGTATTTATGTATCTTGATGAAGTTCCAGAAGGACAGTTAAGAGATGACTTAGCACTTGTAACAGAAGAAGTTCTTCGTCAGAGAATACAAGGTGTTAAGAATGAAAAAGGTGTATGGATTACACCAGCATTTCCTAAGCTTATATATGTGCTTGAAGAAGATAATATCACTGAAGGGTCTAAGTATTGGCATTTAACTAAGTTAGCAGCAGAATGTACAGCTAAGAGAATGGTTCCTGATTATATTTCAGAGAAGATAATGAAAAAGTTAAAAGATGGCAACTGTTATCCATGTATGGGTTGTCGTTCTTTCCTTACAGTATATAAAGATGAAAATGACAAGCCTAAGTTTTATGGAAGATTTAATCAAGGTGTTGTAACTGTAAACCTTGTTGACGCAGCTTGTTCGTCTGGAAAAGATATGGATAAGTTCTGGAAAATCTTAGAAGACAGATTAGAGCTTTGTAAGAGAGCGCTTATGTGCCGACATTATAGACTTAAAGGAACTCCATCAGATGTTGCTCCAATTCTTTGGCAGAATGGTGCGCTTGCAAGACTTAAAAAGGGTGAAACAATAGACAAGTTGTTATATGGTGGCTATTCTACTATTTCACTTGGATATGCAGGTCTTTGTGAATGTACAAGATACATGACAGGTGTATCACATACAGACCCTAAGGGAACAGAGTTTGCACTTAAGGTTATGCGTTATCTTAATGATATGTGTAAGAAGTGGGCTAAGGAAACTAACATTGACTTTAGTTTATATGGAACACCACTTGAGTCTACAACATATAAGTTTGCTAAAAATCTTCAAAAGAGATTTGGTAAAATTCCTGGTGTTACAGATAAGAATTATATTACTAACAGCTACCATGTAAATGTTACAGAAAAGATAAATGCTTTTGACAAGCTTAAGTTTGAAGCACAGTTTCAAGAGCTTTCTCCAGGTGGTGCTATAAGTTATGTTGAAGTTCCAGATATGGTAAATAATATTCCTGCTGTATTATCAGTTATGCAGTACATTTATGAAAATATTATGTATGCTGAACTTAATACTAAGAGTGATTATTGTCAAGAATGTGGGTACAATGGTCAGATACAGATAATTACAGATAAAGATGGAAAGCTTATTTGGGAGTGTCCTAACTGTGGTAATAGAAATCAAGATAAGATGAATGTTGCAAGAAGAACTTGTGGTTATATTGGAACACAGTTCTGGAATCAAGGAAGAACTCAAGAAATTAAAGACAGAGTGCTTCATCTTTCTAACGGAACTTTTGAACAGGATACACAGCAGGCGTAATATGTATATTGGAGAAATTATAAAAGCAGATAGTGCCAATGGAGAGGGAATAAGAGTTAGTATATTTGTATCGGGTTGCACTAATCACTGTAAGGGTTGTTTTCAACCACAGACTTGGAATTATAATTATGGTTATCTTTATGATGATAATATGGAAAATGATATTATAAATGAGCTTTCTCAGTCTTATTATAATGGTTTGACTATTCTTGGTGGTGAGCCTTTTGAGATTAGTAATCAGCAGGGCTTATTGCCGCTTATTAGAAGAATTAAAAAGGAATTGCCTGATAAGACTATATGGGTTTATACGGGATTTACTTATGATGTAGACCTTGTAGCAGGTGGTAAGCGTTATACTAATGTGACTGATGAGATTTTAGACTCTATTGATATTCTTGTTGATGGTAAGTTTGTTGAGGAGTTAAAGAGTCTTATGCTTAATTTTAGGGGGTCTTCTAATCAAAGAATTATAGATATGAGGGCTACTAGGAAAGCTGGGAAAGTTGTGTTATCGAAGCTTAATAATTAGTTTTTTTAAAATATATCTCTATGTAAAAACTGGTATTACATTTTATAGTTGATGAATAAAAGATAAGTAGTTCTAAGATGTGCTGATTAAAATAGTGCAGTCTGGCGTGAACGCAACCAATACGACATCGTGTCGTTAGTTGCTTGCCACGACGTCCTGTCGTGGCATCACTGTTTTCCTACAGCACAACTAAGAACTACTTATCTTTTATCATATACTATAAAATGCAATACCAGTTTTTTATAAACCACTACTTTTTATTAGATTAAATTTTATATTTTAATAGTTGGTGGAGGTGTAGCAGAAGGAGTTTTTGTTTATTAGAGCTTTTCCTAAGCCAGTGCCGATTACGTCTGGGGAAAGAAATAGCATTTCTAGTTTTTTACCTTGAATACCCATAAATGCAGTTGGGGTGTTGTAATCATCGGTGGCAATTATTAAATGTTCTACTTGTGCAAGTGCTAGTGGAACGTATTTTTTATATCGTCAATTTCACTATCTGATAAAAATAGATGTGTTTGGCGAACGGATTGTTGCCAAATTTCTACAAGTTGTTGTATTAATTTATCTTGTCTTATGTTTAGTTCGATTATATTCATAAATAATTCCTTTCGTTTTTCGTAGGTGAAAAGCTACTAACTTTTACCTTTAGGTGATATTGAAATTTAAAAATAAAAGTATTTATTTTTAAAGGGTTTTAATTTAAGCATTACATATATTTAATACTTCATCAAATACTAATTTTCCGCCAAATAAATCTAGCGCACTTCCGATTGTTACATCTATTTGATTATTTCCTAATTCTTTTAAAAGTCTTAAATCGTCATAACTTCCAACACCACCTGCATAAGTTATTGGAAGCTTGTTACACTGTGATAAGATTTTAACAAGGTCTGACTCTATGCCATGAGCTTTTCCTTCTACGTCAACGGCGTGAATTAAGTATTCATCACAATAAGATGACAGTTCGTTCATCAGTTGTGGAGTTACTTTGACATTTGTAAATTTTTGCCACCTATCAGTTACGATGTAATATCCATCTTCTTTTTTGCGACAGCTTAAATCTAATACTAAGTGTTCTTTGCCTGTTTCACTTACTATTTTATCAAGGTTATCAAAACGTATTTCTCCATTTTTAAATACGAAAGAGGTCACTATAACATGAGAAGCTCCGTATTCAAGAAAGCGAGTAGCATTTTCATTATTAATTCCGCCACCTAACATAAGTCCTTGAGGGTATGAAGCTAGGGCTTTTTTTGCTTGAGTTACGTCTGCTTCATAGTATTCTGATGTGGTAGGGTTTAGTAAGATTATGTGTCCGCCTTTTAAGTTGTTATTTTTATAAAGAGAAGCATAGTAACCGCCATCTTTGTCGGAAACGAAGTTTTCTTTTGCGTAGTCACCAGCATCTAGCAAACTGCCACCAACGATTTGTTTTACTTGTCCGTTATGTATATCAATACAAGGTCTGAATTTCATATTTTCTCCAATCTGCGCTAGGGCTTTTCAAATTTTTTAAATAGTATATCATTATTTTTGCTAATTTGTAAAATAAATAGCAATGAGTCAAAGTTTGTATTTACACTATAAAATAACAATTGTATTTATATATTACTGATATTTAGTTTTGGGCAATGGAAAATATTCGAAATTGTTATTGGGAAGTTAAAAATATGGTAAATACTTAATTTAGGTTTAAATAATATTTGCAATATGTTTGTTTGTACAATATAATATTGTATTTGTATAATAGTTATTATTGTTTATAGTTTTTGTAAACAATAATTTTTGATTGTGTTTAAGTAAGTAACAGAGTGGATTGTGAATATCCATTTGGCATTTTATAAAGTCTTTGGAGAGGGACTATAAAAAATACTACGTTGAAATTAAGAGGTTTATAATGTTAAGTGTAAAGAAGCTATCATATTCGTATCCTAATAAAGATTTATATAAAGATATATCATTTACTATAGAAGATAATAAACATTGTGCTTTTATTGGTTCTAATGGAACTGGAAAAAGTACTCTTGTAGATATGATTATGCACAAAGAAGATTATATATATGATGGTAAGATTGAGATTAAGGACAATGTAAAGGTAGGTTATGTAAGTCAGTTTGCTGATGTTGACCCAGATTGTGAAACTACAGTATTTGATTATCTTAGCGAAGAATTTGTATCTATGAATGGTGATATGAATATTGTATGTGACAGAATGGCTGGGGCTGAAAATATAGAGCTTTTGATGGAAGAATATCAAGATATTCTTGATAATATGACAAGAGCTGATTATGACAATTATGAAGTAAATATTAGAAAGAAGTTAAAAGTTGCAGGACTTGAAAGTAAAGAAAAGCTTGAGATTAATAAGTTAAGTGGTGGTGAGTTTAAGCTTATACAGGTAATGAAGGAAATGCTTGTTGTACCTGATATTATGATAATGGACGAACCTGATGTGTACCTTGATTTTGAAAATCTTAATGCACTTAAAAATCTTATTAATTCTTATAAGGGAACACTTATTGTAATTACTCACAATAGATATCTTTTAAGAAATTGTTTTGATAAGATTATTCATCTTGAAAACATGGAGGTTCAAGAATATGATGGTAGATATATGGATTATAATCTTGAGCTTTTAAAGACTAAAATTGAGATTTCAAAACTTGCGGCAGCAGATACAGAAGAAATTGAACGTAATAAAAAGATTGTCGAAAAGTTAAGAAAAGATGCTACAATGTTTTCAAATGCTGCACTTGGCAGGTCACTTCATGCGAGAGTTTCAATCGTTGAAAGACTTGAGGCAAGGAGAATAAAAGCACCATTTCTTGAAATAAAAGAGCCAAAGATAACATTTAAAACAACAAAAGAAGTTTCTAATATAAGTGACAATGTAAATGTACAAGATAGTGAAACAACAGATATTCAAAGTAACAAGCCTATTATAAAAGTTGAAAACTATAATTTAGCTTTTGAAGATAAGCTTCTTGAAAATGTATCATTTGAGATTGGTGAGCATGACAAAGTTGCTATTGTTGGTGCAAATGGTACGGGTAAATCTACTTTGTTAAGACATATAAGTAATAATAATATGTCATCAATTGATATAAGTGAAGATGTTAAGGTGTCATTTTTATCGCAGATACCAGCAGATATGCTTAACGTGGAAAATACTGTTGTGGAAGAATTTGAAGAACTTGGTTTTGAAAATGTTAATGCCGTAAAAGAATATCTTGATAAGTTCTGTATAAATGAAGATATGTTATATAACAGAATTAAAAATCTTTCTGGCGGGGAGAAAAATATTTTACAGCTTGCAAAGATTTGTAAGACAGGTGCTGATTTATTGTTGTTAGATGAGCCTAACAGTCATCTTGATTTATATGCACAAAAAGCACTTGAAAAAGCTATAGAAGATTTTGAGGGTGCAGTTCTTATGGTATCACATGATTTTTATACTGTTGCAAATTGTATGGACTATGTGCTTTTTGTTGAAGATAATACATTAAGAAAGATGAGCATACGAAAGTTTAGAAAGATGATATATGCTAATCATTTTGATAAGGATTATCTTGAAAATGAGCAAAAGCGAAAGGAAACAGAAGAAAAGGTTAGGCGTGCGCTTATTGCAAATGATTTTGAAAAAGCAGAAAAATTATGTGATGAGCTTGAGCAGATTGTTAAGAAGTTGTAAGTATTGATTTATTTGAAATAGTGGGGATTATTAAAGTTAAAATAGAAAAATACCGATATTTATAGTTAGTAGTTAAGTGAATATTTAAAATTTGCGCTACTATTTACTTAATACTATTATTATTGTTATGACAGTTTATCAAAAGGTACTTGCATTTTACTGACAAAACTCATTACATTATGTGATGGTATTAAAGTAATACAAATTTATAGGAGAGAAAAAATCATGGAAGATATCAGAAACGAACAAAAGGAAGCATTAGAAACATTAGTGGAATTTAACGAAAAGCTTGTTAAGAATATGAATATAATTGTTAAGGAATTGTCAGGACAAAGACTTGATGATACAGATAAATTTTTAAAGGGAATTATTGATGCTGTTAATTGGGAAGTTCAAGTTTTGAATGGTACAATGTCACTTTTAAATGAAGATAAAGAAAGAATTAACAAAGAACAATTTAATTCTAAGATTGTAAATTTTGGTGAAGCTATTAAGGAAAATGATGATACTAAGATGGCTGCTGCAATTAAAGAACTTATACCAGAATTTGAAAATCTTGGCGAGAGTGCTAAGGAAGTTATAAAATAAAAATTTGCTTATATCATTTTTAAATGATAATTGCATTACAGGAAATGGCAAAGCATAGAAATTTAAAATATCTAATTTAGGTATTTTTATCTTGTATAGCTTGTTTTAGAAAGTAATGAGGGCAGTTGCACTAAGAAAAATTAATGCGACTGCCCCATTTTTATGTTTATTATTAGAGAATACCAAGTCCATCAAGTAAGACTTTGATACCAATTAATATAAGAATAACGCCACCACAGATTTCAGATTTTGACTGATATTTGTCACCAAATATGCTTCCAATCTTAACACCAACTGCTGAACAGACGAAAGTTACAACTCCAATAAAGGAAACGGCTGGAATGATACTTACTTGAAGGAATGCAAATGTTACACCTACTGCTAATGCGTCAATACTTGTAGCAACTGCAAGTAAGAACATATTTTTAACGTCCATTGAAGCGTCAACTTTTTCTTCTTCACCGAGGGCTTCTTTTATCATGTTAGCACCTAAAATGAGAAGTAGCGCAAATGCTATCCAATGTGCATATTTTGTAATCATGTCGGCGAAGAAGCTTCCTAGTAGATATCCAATAAGTGGCATTAATGCCTGAAAACCACCAAACCAAAGTCCTGCTATGCACATGTGTTTTGGTTTGATTTTGCCAAGAGAAAGTCCTTTGCATATTGATACTGCAAAGGCGTCCATTGATAATCCAATGGCAAGAATAAATAATTCTGCTAAAGTCATAATAAGCCTCTTTTCTGCACACTTATATTACATGATATTTTAGTTTCTGTGTGCTGGAAACTGTTGTTGTTACTTTGTTTGTAACTTGTATTTTGATGGGAGTATATTATTAGCATAAAAAAAGAGACTTATAGACAAATCAATGTCTATAAGTCTCATCATTTAATGATATACCGGGTTCTTTCTAACCATTGTGTCGATCTGACTACTCTTCATAGCAAACTATGAAGGTTCTAACTGTTGATATTTTGCAGTAATCGTACATCATTTTCAGACTTTGGATATACTATCTTTCTATCAGAGCAGCGAACTCAACAATCAAGCAGTCCTACGACCACATTAGCGATTGTCTTCTGTATTTCTACAAGGAAGCATAGTCATTCTCCCTGTTCTAAATGAACGTCCTGCTTTGAACATTTTATATACGAAAATACTAATTCGTAAAACCCAATATTCATTTACCAAATTTATTGTACATCATTTTACTTAGAATATCAACTATTTTTGTGGCTTTTAGCTCCATAGTAAGCTATATTTTTTGCCATTAATAATAACAGACATTAAATACATAGGCTCTTTCTTATGTTGCTATACTTTATCATTAATGATATAGGTTAGTCAATATAAACTTTGTTTTTTTATTAATGCTCTTGAATTTTTGTATTTTATATTTTTAACAGTATTAGATTTGTATGTTTTTGAGTTGTATTAATATGGATTAGTGTGTGTTTTAGAGTGTGTAAATTTTCTACTTGTAAATATTTAGGTTTTCGACTACAATAGATAGCATTGTGAATTAAAATTTGAAGAAGTGGGAGTTGGTTATGAGTATTAAGAAAAAATTCGCAAAGTATGTATCTCTTAATGTGCTTGGTATGTTGGGGTTTTCTTGTTATATTATTGCGGATTCTTATTTTATTGCTAAGGTGCAGGGTACGAATGGGCTTACGGCTTTAAATCTTGTGCTGCCTGTTTATAATATTATATTTGCGATTGGCTCGATGATTGGTGTGGGTTCGGCAATACGATATGTTGTTGAAAAGGCACAAGGTAGGAAAGAGGCGGACAATTATCTTTTTAATGCGATTGCATTTACTACAATTATTGGATTGATATTTTCTTTTGTAGGGCTTGTATTTCCTAACAAGCTGTTAGAGCTTCTTGGTGCTGATAGTGAAATTATAGCAACGGGTACGACTTACACGAAAATATTTATGGCATTTGCGCCTGTGTTTATGTGGAATTATGTTGCTAATGCTTATGTAAGAAATGATGGTGCGCCAACAACGGCTATGATTGCTACACTTTCAAGTAGTTTTTTTAATATAGCATTTGACTATGTGCTTATGTTTCCTTTGAAAATGGGAATGTCGGGGGCGGCACTTGCTACGGCACTTTCACCAGTTGTTGGTATAGCTGTGTGTATGACACATATTCTTTCATCTAAGAGTCATATAAGATTAAAATTATGTATGCCATCAGTCGTAAGACTTTTTAAATCTTGTCAAGTTGGTGTGTCCGCATTTGTAGCAGAGATATCATCTGGTGTTATTACACTTGCATTTAATTTTTTAATGATGAGATGTGCAGGAAATGTGGGTGTTGCGGCTTATGGTGTAGTTGCCAATGTAGCACTTGTGGTTGTAGCTGTATTTAACGGAATTGCGTTAGGAAGTCAGCCTTTAATAAGTGACTGTTATGGTAAGAATGAACAACATGAAGTTAATGTGTTAAAACGCCTTTCATTTATTACAGCTTTTGTTATGGCTTGTATATTGTATACATTTTTATTTGTGGCAACGTCTGAGGTTGTTATGGTATTTAACAGTGAAAATAATGAACTGCTTACACAATATGCAGAAGTGGGAGTTCGTTTGTATTTTACGGGAATATTCTTTGCAGGCTTGAATATAGTAGGAAGTAGCTTCTACAGTGCAACAGAAAAAGCTAGGACAGCCTTTGTTATATCAATGTCAAGGGGATTTGTGCTTATACTTATATTTGCGTTTACATTGGCAGTACTTTTTGGAATGAACGGAATTTGGCTTGCGTACATGGCAAGTGAAGCAGGAACATTTATTATAATGTGTATTTTAGAAAAGCTAGGAAATAGAAATACTAAAAGGCAACAATAATATTTAATTAAGCAGATATTTGTTAAAAAGCTATCATTTCTATTGAATTTTTTAAAATAAAGCTTAACTTAATATTATTAAAAAAACTGTTATAGATAAAAAAATATTGATATGTACCCTCTTTACTGGAAAATAAAAAGTTTAGTAAGGAGGGTTATTTTTATGTGTTATAGTTATTAATTTAAAAGAAAGCATGTAAAAATGTAGTATTTGAAATTTTTAAATAGTATTATAAGTAATTAATAAAGCAGATTACAAATCTATGCTTGATTTTTTTGAATTTTTGGTGGCTAAAGTATAAAATGTATGATATTATATTTAGAAACGATGAAAATGATAGACAATAACTCTATCATAAAAATGTATTGGAGGAGAGAAAATGAGTAGAGAAATACCTTATAAGATTTATCTTGAAGAAAGTGAAATGCCAAAACAGTGGTATAATGTCAGGGCAGATATGAAGAATAAGCCCGCACCTATACTTAATCCTGCTACATTAAAGCCTGTCACAGTTGACGAGCTTTCATCAATATTTTGTAAAGAACTTGCTATGCAGGAGTTAGACGAAACTAATGCTTATATTGACATTCCACAGGAAATCAGAGATTTTTATAGAATGTATAGACCATCACCATTAGTTCGTGCATACTGCCTTGAAAAGAAGCTTGGTACGCCAGCACATATTTATTATAAATTCGAGGGAAATAATACATCAGGCAGTCACAAGCTTAATTCAGCTATTGCTCAAGCTTATTATGCAAAGAAGCAAGGCTTAAAAGGTGTAACAACTGAAACAGGTGCAGGTCAGTGGGGAACAGCTCTTTCAATGGCTTGTTCATATTTTGACCTCGACTGTCAAGTGTATATGGTTAAAGTATCTTATGAACAGAAGCCATTTAGACGAGAAGTTATGAGAACTTATGGTGCAAAGGTTACTCCATCGCCATCTATGAATACAGAAGTTGGTAGAAGAATTAACAAGGAATTTCCTGGTACTACTGGAAGTTTAGGTTGTGCTATTTCAGAAGCTGTGGAAGCTGCTACTTCACAGGAAGGATATCGTTATGTATTAGGTTCAGTGTTATCTCAAGTACTTATCCATCAGACAGTTATCGGTCTTGAAACTAAGACTGCATTAGATAAATATGATATTAAGCCAGATATTATTATTGGCTGTGCAGGTGGTGGCTCTAACTTAGGTGGACTTATATCACCATTTGCAGGAGAGAAGATAAAGGGTAATGCAGATTATGAGATTATCGCTGTAGAGCCAGCTTCATGCCCAAGTCTTACAAGAGGTCGTTATGCTTATGACTATTGCGATACGGGTAAGATATGCCCATTGGCTAAGATGTACACATTAGGAAGTGGCTTTATACCATCAGCAAATCACGCAGGTGGTCTTAGATATCATGGAATGAGTTCGATTGTATCTCAGCTTTATGATGATAAGATTATTACAGCAAGGAGTGTTGAACAGACAGAAGTATTTAAAGCAGCAGAACAATTTGCAAGAATTGAAGGTATACTTCCAGCTCCTGAAAGTAGTCATGCTATTAAAGTGGCAATTGATGAAGCATTGAAGTGTAAGGAAACAGGAGAAGCAAAGAATATCGTATTTGGTCTTACTGGAACTGGATATTTTGATATGGTGGCATATCAGAAATACAATGACGGTGATATGTCAGACTATATTCCAACTGATGAAGAACTTGCAAAGAGCTTTGCAACACTTCCAAAGGTTGATTAATATGAGTGAAAATACATTTACTAAAATATATTAAGTAGTAAAAAATTCCAAATGGACAAGTTGCAACTTATGGTCAAGTTCCAAGGCTTGCTGGCAATAAAAGGTGGTCAAGGGTTGTTGATAGAAATGGAAATGTGTCTAAAGCATTTGTATTTGGTGGCGAGAACAGACAATTGGCTTATTTAAAAATAAAATTTAATAGTTTATAAAAATAGGGCTGTCGCACTAATAAAATTTTATACAAAATATAGATGTTTAATTAGTAAATAAGTCTATACCTTGTATAAATTTTCTCTAATGCGACAGCTCCATTTTCTATGTTTAACTAAGATATGTATAATAGATTAATGCAAAATAATTTATTTTTAAATTTTAAAATAATGGTATTAAAAATTAAATTGATAGAATATGCTTTTTATATTTTTTCAGTCAGAAAACCAATGGTCTTTAGACCGTGGGATGAATGGCGTCACTTTCATATTCTGTATATTTTTTACTTAAAACATTGTGTGATTTGGTAAAAATTATAGTATAATAAATAGCATAGAGAAACTTGCAAAGCAGGGAAAATATGCTTTCAAAGATTGTAAGTTGCTACACTATCTTCCAAAAGACGGATCAAGTCAATGGAAGAATATAAGCGAGGCGATGATATTTCGTCTATAAATGATATTTTATCAGAAAAATTACGTTGGACTTTTCAAGTAAATAGATATGCGTTAGATGAAGTACCAATACAAATGAGAGATATAAAGGATTTTGACATACGTTTAGTATTAGTTATTAAAAATGTACATGGTATTGGAATGTTGAGTGTAAAAAAAGTTGTTGAAAAATATGATGGTGATTTAAAGATTAATAGTTGTGACAATATATTTGAAGTGGTTGTGATTATGTATTTAGAAGGAGTTTAAAAAGTTCTTGACACACATTTATTAATATGATATATAATATTAACAAGAAAAAGGGAGTAGCTTTCACTTTTTTAAGTGTATACGATGACGTCATCACGATGTACATATAGGTATATCCGGAGCGTATGAAAAGCAAGACTTTTATCTTTTTATAATTATATTTGAGTAATATTTATCTACTGACAGCAGTAGATAATATATTAGGCAGACTGTAATTATAAGATGGATAAAAGTCTTGTTTTTTTATTTTAAGAAAGACCTTATCCATCAAAAGTAACTATTATAAAAAGTTTATTTGAAAGGATAGGTAAGTTTATGACTGAGTGGTACAAAAAGAGCAAACAAGATGTATTAAAAGCCTTTAATACAAAAGAAACAGGTCTTACAAGTGACAGTGCTGATAAGGCGTTAAAAAAGTATGGTGAAAATGTATTAAAAGAAGCCAAAAAAGAAAGTACAATACAAATATTTCTAAAACAATTTTCTGATATGATGGTAATTATTCTAATGATAGCGGCTTTTATATCAATGCTTACAGGTGAGCTTGAAAGTACACTTGTAATAATTACAGTGCTTGTGCTTAATGCAATATTAGGAACTGTACAACAGATAAAAGCTGAAAAGTCGCTTGACTCTTTAAAATCGCTTTCATCACCAGTGGCAAAAGTTATAAGAGATGGTGAAATGATAGAGATTAATTCAAAATATATAGTTGTAGGAGATATTATGGTGCTTGAAGCCGGAGATATGGTCTGTGCTGATGGGCGAATAATACAAAATCACTCATTACAAGTCAATGAAAGTTCCCTTACGGGTGAATCTAATAATGTTGACAAAAAAGACATTTTAATAAAAGAAGAAACTCCACTTGCTGACAGAGTTAATATGGTGTATTCGGGAAGTCTTGTAACTTACGGTCGTGCAAATGTAGTTGTTACCGAAACAGGAATGAATACACAAATAGGTAAGATTGCCACACTTATGAATGAAACTAAGCAAAAGAAAACTCCATTGCAGGAAAGTCTTGACAATTTTAGTAAGTATTTAGCGACAGGTATTCTTATTATTTGTGCGCTTGTATTTGTTGTAGAAATGATTAATGGCATTAAGCTTATGGACGCAATGCTTTTTGCTGTAGCACTTGCAGTAGCGGCAATTCCAGAAGCATTAAGTTCTATTGTAACGATTGTACAGGCAATGGGGACTCAAAAAATGGCAAAACAAAATGCCATTATTAAAAATTTATCTGCTGTCGAAGCCTTAGGTTGTGTATCAGTAATTTGCTCTGATAAAACGGGAACACTTACGCAAAATAAAATGACAGTGCAAAAAATATATGCAGGCAGACGAGTTTTTGAAAGTCAGTGCTTCGACCTTGACAATTCACTTCATAAATTATTATTGTATAATGCTGTGCTTAACAATGATTCTAGTATCGTTGACGGCAAGGGAATAGGCGACCCGACAGAGTATGCTTTAATTGAGATGTATAGAGATATAATGGCTTACAATGATACAGCACAAATAAAAGCTATGGATAGTGATTATAATAGGAAATGTAAAGATGATGTAATATTTAAAGCCTCATCAGCAGAGTATAAAAACGATAAAATATCAGAAGTGGCTTATGAAAATGGACTAAGAAGCAGATATAAAAGAAAAGAAGAAGTTCCATTTGACTCTGACAGAAAGCTTATGAGTTCAAAATATAATATTAATGGAAAAAGTGTCATATTTACTAAGGGTGCTATTGACGTTTTGCTAGAAAGATGTAATTATATAGATATTAATGGAAAAGTACGAGCAATAAGTAAACAAGACAAGGAAGAAATATTATCGCAGAATATTAAGTTTTCAGAAAATGGCTTGAGAGTGCTTGCATTTGCATATAAGTATTCTGATGAAAGCTTAAGTGTTAAATCAGAGTATAATTATATATTTGCGGGACTTATATCAATGATAGACCCACCAAGAGTTGAATCGGTTGACGCTGTTAAAAGTGCAAAAAAGGCGGGCATTAAGACGGTAATGATTACAGGCGACCACAAGATTACAGCGACAGCCATAGCAAGTCAGATTGGAATATTTAAAGATGGAGATATTGCAGTCAGTGGAATTGAACTTGACAATATGTCTGACACAGAGCTTGATAAAAAAATAACAAAAATATCAGTATATGCAAGAGTATCTCCTGAAAATAAAATTCGTATCGTTGAAGCATGGCAAAGAAAAGGCAAAGTCGTATCAATGACGGGAGATGGTGTTAATGACGCACCTGCTCTTAAAAAAGCTGATATCGGAGTTGCAATGGGAATTACCGGCACAGAAGTTTCAAAAGACGCATCATCAATGATACTTGCCGATGACAATTTTGCTACTATTATTAAAGCAGTTGCAAATGGGCGTACTATTTATGAAAATATTAAAAATGCAATTTTATTTTTGTTATCTGGTAACTTATCAGCGATTATAACAGTGCTTTATGCGTCACTTTTAGCACTTCCAGTTCCATTTAAAGCAGTACAGCTTTTATTTATTAATCTAGTGACAGACTCACTTCCAGCACTTGCAATAGGAATGGAAAAGCCACAAAGTGATGTGCTTGATAGAAAGCCCCGTAATCCTAAGAAAGGGATTATGGATAAAGCATTTATTGTTAAAATGGTACTTCAAGGTTTGTTAATATCTATCAGTGTTATTGCTGCTTATAGGCTCGGACTTGGAAATAATAATACAAATGATGAATTTATGGCGTGTTCAATGGCATTTACCACATTGACACTTGCAAGACTCTTTCATGGATTTAACTGTAGAGGACAACAAAGTATATTTAGCTTAAAGTTTAGTAGTAACTGGTATAGTGTTGGTGCATTTTTAGTAGGCATGACACTTGTGGTTATGGTTATATTTGTGCCATTTATGAGGGAGTTATTCTCAGTTCATGCGATGACTGTAACTGAATTTGGCTATGTAGTAGGGCTTGCAATAATGCCAACAGTAATTATACAGGTAGTAAAGGTAATAAGGGATATTTTTAGAACAAAAAAAGGTTAGTTTGATTTATAAGTGAGGTAATTGGGTGTAATAAAAATTAGTAAATGGAGAGTTTTTTATGAACAATTACAGAAAGATAATTATGTTATCGCTTAAGATAGGGATAGGCAGCAGCCTGTCCTTGTATATAGCGGAGTATTTAGGACTTAATTACGCAGTTTCGGCAGGAACTATTACATTGTTGTCGCTTATGGCATCAAAATGGGGAACAGTTAGGCTTTCAGGGTATAGAATTATTTCATTTTTAACAACTGTGTTAGTGGCTTGGATATTATTTACATATATAAAAAGTGAATGGCTTGCCTATGGAATACTTTTGACATTGATTGTATTTATGGCAGAAATACTGCAATGGAGAGCGACAATATCTGTAAATGGTGTTATTGCGGCACATTTAGTTACATATAGTGACTTTAGCGACCAAGCGGTGTGGAATGAGTTTGGACTTGTGTTTATTGGTATAATTGTGGCGTTAGTGTTTAATTTATTTAATGGAAATACAGAGCATAAAAAACATATTGTTTCACAAATGAGGGATATTGAAAAAAGATTGCAATTTATAGTTGGAGCATTGTCAGCATATCTTTCTAATAAAGATATGGAAAGAAATGTCTGGGGTGATATATGTAAACTTGAAAATGATATTTCAGATTGTATAAAAGAAGCTTACGAGTATCAGAATAATACGTTTTACTCACATCCAGAGTATTATATTTCATATTTTGAAATGAGAAAATCGCAATGTCAGATTATACATAATCTTCATCAAGAAATGAGAAAAATGCGTACAATGCCTAAGCAGGCGAAAATAGTTGCAGAGTATATGTTGTATTTAACGGACTATATTGATGAACACAACAATCCTGAAAAACAAAAGCAAAAGCTTGATGATATTTGTAACGAAATAAAAGCAGACGAACTTCCAAAGACAAGAGAAGAATTTGAAAGCAGAGCAGTATTGTATCATGTATTAATGGATATAGAAGAATTTTTAAAATGTAAACAAAATTTTATTGAGAATTTGAATGAAGTGCAGATAAAAAAATATTGGAAATAATAGAAGTGTATAGTATACTTATTGATAAAGAGTATCATTATCAATAAAATACCAATAAGAAAGGCTATAAAAAATACTATGACACTTAAAGAACTAAAGATTGGAGAAAGTGCTGTAATTAAAAGTGTAGGCGGAAGCGGTGCTTTAAGACAGCATTTTCTTGACATGGGAGTAATTCCACAAGCTGAGGTTACGCTTGTTAAATTTGCACCGATGGGCGACCCGATGGAATTACAAATTCATGGTTATGAATTGACACTTCGATTAGACGATGCGTCAAAAATAGAAGTAGAAAAGATTAGTAAAAGAACAAGGAAACACAAAGGTGCAGAAAATATTAATGAGTCAGTTCATCCGGGACTTGGAGAAGAAGGTAAGTATCATGTAAAAGAAGAAGCTAATCCTTTGCCAGAGAATGAACTTATAACTTATGCACTTGTAGGCAATCAAAATTGTGGAAAGACGACACTTTTTAATCAGCTTACAGGCTCTAATCAACATGTTGGAAATTTTCCTGGAGTAACTGTGGATAGAAAAGATGGAGCTATAAAGGGATATCCTAATACAAGAGTTACTGACTTACCCGGAATATATTCAATGTCACCTTACAGTAGTGAAGAAATAGTTTCAAGGAATTTCGTATTAAATGAAAAGCCAAAAGCTATTATAAATATTGTAGACGCAACTAATATAGAACGTAATATGTATCTTACAATGCAGTTGTTAGAAATGAATATACCGATGGTTGTTGCGCTCAATATGATGGACGAGGTAATCGGCAATTTTGGCTCTATAGATGTCAATGAGATGGAAGCCTTGCTTGGCGTTCCCGTAATTCCTATATCTGCAGCAAAAAATGAGGGTGTTGACGAGCTTGTACGACACGCCATTCATATTGCAAAGTATCAGGAAAAGCCAGCACGACAAGATTTTTGTGATGAAAATGACTTTGGCGGAGCAGTACACAGGTGTATCCATGCAATAAGTGAAATGATATCTGACCATGCACAAAAGGCTGGTATTCCAGTGCGTTTTGCTTCATCTAAGCTAATTGAAGGCGACACTCTTATATTAGACCAGTTAAAGCTTGATGAAAATGAAAAAGAAACGATTGAACATCTTATATTGCAGATGGAAAAAGAACGTGGTCTTGACAGAAGTGCAGCAATGGCAGATATGCGTTTTTCATTTATAGAAAAGGTATGTGAAAAAACTGTCGTTAAGCCACAAGAAAGTAAAGAACGCAAGCGAAGTGAAAAGCTTGATAAAGTTTTAACGGGGAAATACACAGCGATACCTTGTTTTGTAGGTATAATGGTTGCGGTATTTTATCTTACGTTTAATGTAATAGGAGCTTGGCTTCAAGACATATTGGCACTTGCAATTGATTGGCTTACACAACAAGTAGATACACTTCTTACTATAGCAAATGTAAATGAAGTGCTTCATGGACTTCTAATTGATGGGATATTTGCAGGTGTAGGCTCAGTGCTTTCATTTCTTCCAATTATAGTTACACTGTTTTTCTTTTTATCATTAATGGAAGACAGTGGTTATATTGCAAGAGTTGCGTTTTTTATGGATAAGCTTTTAAGAAAGATAGGTTTGTCGGGCAGAAGTATTGTTCCACTTCTTATCGGCTTTGGTTGTTCTGTTCCGGCAGTAATGGCTACTAGGACACTTCCTAGTGAGCGAGATAGAAAGATGACAATATTGCTTACACCATTTATGAGCTGTACAGCAAAGTTGCCTATTTACGCATTTTTTGTAAATGCTTTCTTTAAAGATTACGGTGGACTTGTTATGGCAGGGCTTTATCTTGGAAGTATTGTTGTTGGAATTTTAGTGGCATTTATTTTTAAAAGCACAATGTTTAAAGGTGAGGCAGTACCATTTGTTATGGAATTACCTAACTATCGACTTCCGGGCAAGAAAAATGTTGCAAGACTTTTGTGGGAAAAGGCAAAGGACTTTTTACAGAGAGCCTTTACAGTTATTCTTATAGCTACAATGTGCGTATGGTTTTTACAAAGCTTCGACTTGTCATTTAATATGGTGGATAATTCAAAGGATAGTATACTGGCTATGATAGCAGGGGCAATATCACCAATTTTTGCACCAGCAGGGCTTGGTGATTGGCGAATTGTAACTTCTTTTATAAGCGGTTTTATGGCAAAGGAAAGTGTTGTATCTACACTTGAAATTCTTTTCACAGGTGGAGTGGAAAGTGCCATAAGCACAGTTACAGCGGCTTCAATTCTTGCGTTTAGCCTTTTGTACACACCATGTGTAGCGGCAATAGCTTCAATAAAAAGAGAACTTGGAACACTTTGGGCAGTAGGTGTAGTAATCTGGCAATGTGTTATAGCTTGGATAGCCGCATTTATTGTGCATTGTATTGGTGTTGGTTTTACTGGCAGTATTGGAGTTGCTAATATCATTGTTGTAGTAATAATTGTTATAATAGTTCTTGTTGCAATAAATATAATGAGAAAAAAAGGAACTTGTCAGTGTGGTGATGGGTGCAATTCTTGTGGGAAAAAGAAAATCTAAAATTTAAAATTATATATAAAAAACAGTAGTCAAAGAATTGAGTTTCTTTGGCTACTGTTTTTTGTATATTATTTAGCTTAAAATCTTATAATATAGATAAAATAAAAAATGCAACACTTTATATTAAAATGTTGCATTTTTATTTACACCTATATTATCGTCTAAAAAAAAGATAACTTAACCCCCTGTCTTTAAATTTTTTTTAATATTTTGTAAGAATATTAAAACTGATAAAAATATAAAAATAATAAATCATCTTTTTCAACATCAATATGCTTATTTAATTGTTATAGTTAAGTAGTAAAGCCGATTGTAAATATCCACTCTAATCTAACATGGAAAATGAATACTCATATAGATAGCATCTCGTTCCAACTGAGTAATTCCTAAGTATTTTTTGGTAATGCTATAAGAAGAATGGTTGTAAATATCCATAAGTAGTGCAGGTGGTGTTCCTTGTTTCCAAGCATAGAAACCGAAAGTTTTTCTAAGAGAGTGACAGCCGATATTGCCTGTTAATTGACACTGTCTAGCTGCACTTTTAACGATACGGAAAGCCTGTGAGCGGCTTAATGGTTTTGAATGATTAGTAGTCTTTGAAAAAATATAGTCTGTACGAGCTGGTTTATTTTCACAAAACAATTTTTGCATACAAATTATTAATTCTTTATTTAATGGAATAGAATTGCGTTTTCCCGTCTTTTTTTCTAAAACTGAAACTCTGTTTTTAAATCTTTTTTTCTTAAAATCATAAATTGCTTCCCATCTTAAATTAAGAATATCACTAATTCTTAATGCGGTATTGAGTCCAAATACAATAAGACACTGATTTCTTGTGTTAGGTTTTTGTTTTACATAGAAATTCAAAAAGAGTGTCAATTCTTTTTTGTCACGAATTGGTTCAGTAGTCATAAATTTCAGTCCTCCTCTAAATGAAATTATTACATTTTTTCATATAAAAGTACTATTTATTACACACATTAAAGAGTAAAAAGTACCTATTTTTTAAGTGTAAATACAATCAATAACAAAATGCAACATTTTAATATAAAAAGTTGCATTTTTATCAAACACAAAATTTCACAAGGATTGATTTTGAGTAAGACTTGAATAATTAAGGTTACAACTGGCAGACAGATAAGAAAAATGTCGGATTTTGTAGATGGAAAGTTCTTGTTTTATCTCAAAAGGAAACAAGGAGGTAACTATGCTTAAACTCACATTAAAACCGGGACAGTATATTGATATCGGTGATGATATCAAAGTGATATTTTCAGGAGGTTCAGCTAATAACATTCATTTGTTAATAGAAGCACCAAGAGAATTAAATATCGTAAGAAGTACAGTAAAAAAAGCTTCAGAAGATGTGAAACAGTACAAAAAGGAAACAGGAATTTCACCAGAGGCTCAAAGAGAAATTGTTCAGATACTTATGAGAGAGAAGCGAAAGAACAAGGATAGGGATAATAACGTATAACCTTACAAGCATATTAGTAAATGTAACATTACATTAATAAACAAAATACCCTGTCACAGTAATGTCATTTGCTTGCGCGCAAATATGCGGGTTGGGAAGTACTTATTATAAAGGTCTATAAGACCAATTTTATTACATTTTAATTAATAAGAACCCTGATAAATATTAGAGCTTTAATTAATTGGTGTGCAACTTAAAAACACAATAAAGCTCATTAATAAAAAGCTGAAAATTAAGGGTTCATATATGAAGAAACGGAGTTTCTTTAAGTTTTAATCACACGGAGGTAAATAATTATGGTAGTACAACACAATATGTCAGCGATGAACGCGAACAGAATGTTAAATATAACATCAAGCTCAGTAAGTAAGACAACAGAAAAGTTATCAAGTGGTTATAGAATTAATAGAGCCGCTGATGATGCAGCAGGTCTTTCTATTTCAGAGAAGATGAGAGGTCAGATAAGAGGTCTTACAAAGGCTTCTTCAAATGCTCAAGATGGTATATCACTTATTCAGACAGCAGAAGGTGCATTAAATGAGTCACACTCAATCTTACAAAGAATGAGAGAACTTTCAGTGCAGGCAGCCAACGGAACTGAAACTGATGACGATAGAGAGTCAGTACAAACAGAAATTGAACAGCTTCAAAGTGAATTAACAAGAATTTCTGAAACAACAGAATTTAATACAATGAAGTTGCTTGATGGTTCTATGGGAAGTAATGGTACTAGTGGAACTAAGGTTAATGCTTCTGTTAGTATTAATAGTCTCGACAAATTAGAAACAACAAGTGCAACAAAAGAAATTAATAAAACTGTCGCAATGACTGCTGATACCGCAGACCAAACAGGAAAAACACTTTCTTTTACAGTAAATTATACAGATGAAAATGGTAATGCTAAAGCAACATCTGTTAAGTTAAAATATACATCTGCAACTACATTAGAAGATGAATATGGAAATAAGACAACTATAGCAGCAGGAAAAGCTTCAGATGAACAAAAGGCTTCTGCTATTGCATCTGCATTGAAGAATACTAGCTTAGGTAGTACATTTGATATTGAGGCTGATAATGATAAAAAGATTGTATTTACTGCAAAATCAGCAGGAAAGAATTCAACAGTTACAAACTGTGGAATTAGTGTAGATAATGGTACATCTACATCTGTAGCAGTAACAAGGTCAGATATTGGTGCTGATACATTTCAAACAATAACAGATGGAATTGGCGCATATGATGGAACAGGAGATATTAATGATAAAGTATTTTCTGTAAATGGTCAAAAGTTTGCTTACGTTAATGATGCTAATCTTCTTGGTGATGATAATAAAGATATTAATTATGTTGTTGTTGCTACAAAGAATACGGTTGCAGCGGCAGATGCCACAAATATGGCAGCTTTGATTAAATCAAAAACAGGAATTTCTGCAGAAGCTAACGGAGCAAAAGTTGATTTAAAGGCTGGTACATCTTCATCTTCAACTGGAACAGGAATTGAACTTCAGATTGGTGCTAATGAAGGTCAGACAATGTCATTTTCGCTTGGTGATATGAGTGCATCAGCGCTTGGTGTTGATGGCAAGAATGTTGACTTAAGTTCACAGGAAGGTGCAAAGAAAGCTACAACAGTAATTGATGATGCTATTAAGACTATATCAAAGGCAAGAGGTAACATGGGTGCTGTTCAAAACAGACTTGAGCATACAATTAACAACCTTGATACAGCAGCAGAAAATCTTCAGACATCAGAATCTCGTATTCGTGATACAGATATGGCTAAAGAAATGGTTGAATTTAGCAAGAATAATATTCTTATGCAGGCAGGTCAGTCAATGCTTGCACAGGCTAACCAGTCTAATCAGGGTGTTCTTTCACTTCTTCAGTAATATTTTGATGAATAAGTCGTTTGTAAATATATAATTAATTAGTTCAATACATATAAAAATGGGGTTGTCGCAATGAAAAATCTCTTACAAAGTATAGATAAAACTTCTATAGCTTGTCTGAAATTCGTTAATGCGACAACCCATTTTGTTTTAGTTTAACAATGAGCCAAAGCCTATACTTGTAGAATATTGTGATAAATTAAGAAACATACTCTGCAAGTTTTTATAATTTTGAGTGCTAAGTGTAGTGAAATATTTAACAGAAGTTCAAGAGTTGTATAGTGTATAGTAGTTTAAAGTTCTTCTGGCATAGTCCATTGTTTTGCTTGTTGTTCGTATTCAAGACTATTGCTCATGTATATATCACTAAGGTATGTATCATTAGCTAGTTTTACTTTTTTTGAAGCTAGGCGGTAACACTCTGCTATTTCAAAGAGTGGTTTGTCGCCATTTGCTCTAGTGTCAATTATAGCAGTTGTTTCAGAAGAAGCATTGATAAACCATAATATAGCTTCTTCATAATCTTCTAAATTCTTAAAGTAAAGCCCTAACTCCATACATATTTCCGAACAAGGTGTGACAGCAACATTTTTAAGGCATATCTTAAAGAAATTGTTGTAATCATTTTCAATTCTATATATTCTTGCAAGTGCGCAGGATATATTTTCTCGACATTCATCGGAGTGCGTTTCGTTATTTAGCATATTATTGAAAATGTCTTTGAAGAGAATAAAGTCGGTATCTTCACCTGATATAAAAAGTTCTTTACAAAGCATAATAATAACGTAGTCGGCAAGGACTTCTCCACGATTAACAGCATTGATAAAGGTAGTAAAGTCACGTTTGTTGTGAATATTTTCTGGCATATGTAGAATTTCTATATCACTATCAAATACAACGGGATTAAGGCGTATTGTTTCGTGGATTGGCGATATCCAAGTAAATGTTCTTAAGCGTTTAAAAAGCTTAGGGCGATATTCTTTTTGGCAATTGTATACAGTGTTAAATTCATTACTGTTGACGTATTTCATTTGAACTATGTCTATATCTGGGATTAATGTATTTTTTAAACGTAATAGCTTGAGAAAGTTTTCGTGGTCTAGCACTTCGTCGGCATCAGCAGAAAAGATATAATCACAAGTTGCTTTTGAAAATGCAAAGTTTCTTGCAGCAGAAAAATCTCCACACCATTCAAAGTTGTATATCTTATCTGTATATTCAGAAGCAATTGCTAGAGTGTTATCTGTTGAGCCTGTGTCAACGATGATTATTTCATCACTTATATCTTTGTAGGAGTCAAGACATCTTTTTAAAAGGTTTTCTTCATTTTTAACTATCATACATAGGCTAATTGTAATCATATTTTTTCCTTTCACACATTGATATAATAAAATTATAAGTAGAATTATTCTTATAGTCAATGAGAAAAGGCATTTATTGTTGTGTGAAATGTGAAGCTTTATGATATTGTTATGAAAATAACAAAAAAATTGATAAAAGTAGTCGTTTAGGCACTTGTTTTATAGAAAGTGGATAAAAAGATATATAAAAACATTATTAACTTTATTAAAATATCACAAAAATATCATGATATTTTTGGTGCAATTTTTTGCATAATTTTGTTGAATTTTGACGAAAGTTGGCTATAATACAAATTAGAGAAACAGTACTGTGAAAAATTTAATATAATTTTATATTGTAAGACAGGTATAGGATTATTAAAAATGAAATAGATTTTGATATCTGTTTCATTGCAAAGGAGGAATGAGTTATGATTAGCTTTTTCATTTGTCTTATTTTATTAATTGGCGGTTACTTTATCTATGGTAAGGTTGTAGAGAATACATTTGCACCTGACGATAGAGAGACACCAGCAATTAAGATTAATGATGGTGTTGACTATGTTGTAATGCCACAATGGAAGTTGTTTTTGGTACAGTTGCTTAATATTGCAGGCTTAGGCCCAATATTTGGTGCTATGCAGGGTGCTTTGTGGGGTCCTGTAGTATTCTTATGGATTACATTTGGTACAATCTTTGCAGGTGGTGTACATGATTACTTCTCTGGTATGCTTTCAGAAAGAAATGATGGTGCATCTATTTCAGAAGTCTGTGGTATTTACCTCGGTGGCTTTATGAAGAATGTAATGAGAGTATTCAGTGTTGTACTTCTTGTAATGGTTGGTACAGTATTCGCAGTTGGTCCTGCCGGACTTATAGTTACATTATTTAAGAATGGTAACGTATCAGGTATTGTAACAAGTACAGAGTTTTGGCTTTGGATAATTTTAGCATACTACTTTGTTGCAACATTTATTTCGATTGATAAGATTATAGGTCGTATTTATCCTTTATTTGGTATATGTCTTATAATTATGGCTCTTGGTGTTATTATTGGTATATTTACACATTCAGAATATCAAATTCCTGAAATCTGGTCTAACTTTACTAATATGCACCCAAAGGCAACTCCAATATGGAGTGTTATGTTTATTACAGTTGCGTGTGGTGCTATTTCAGGTTTCCATGCAACACAGTCACCACTTATGGCTCGTTGTATGAAGTCAGAAAAGCAAGGACATTTCGTATTCTATGGCGCAATGGTAGCAGAAGGTGTTATTGCTTTAATATGGGCAGCAGCAGGTTGTTCTATATATGAAGTAACAGATGGCTTAAGCACAGGCTTAAGTGCAATTCTTGCAAATGGTCAGTCAGCCGCTATATATGATGTTTGTTCTAAGACAATGGGTGGTATCGGTATAGCACTTGCTATGATTGGTGTTATTGTTTGCCCTATTACATCAGGCGATACAGCATTTAGAAGTGCAAGACTTGTTCTTGCCGATTGGTTTAAGGTAGACCAGTCAAAGTTTACAAAGAGATTAATGCTTTGTGTACCTTTACTTGCAGTTGGTGCTATAGTAGGACATCTTGATTATACAATAGTATGGAGATACTTCAGTTGGACTAACCAGACACTTGCAATGATAGTATTATGGACAGCAAGTATGTTCTTATTTAAAGAAAAGAAGAACTATTGGATTACAACAGTACCAGCAATATTTATGAGTGCTGTTTCAATGACATATTTCTTCTATGCACCAGAGTGTCTTAACCTCGGAACAACAGTTGCTTATCCAGCAGGTATAATCATCGCTGTAATTTTCTTTGGTATATTTATCTATGCTACAAAGAAACAGCCTAAGGCAGCTAATTAATTTGATACTAATAAGAAAGTCTTTATTAATAAGCAAAAATGTGAGGGAGTTTATATAGTAATGAATAATATAATGCCGAGGCATATTGGTAGTGCTTCGGCATTATATAAATGATTTATGGTGTATTATTTAGTTCAAAGATAACAACAGAAGGGAGTTGGTTTTTATGTTATTTAAGCCACGTTGTTTGGGAAATGTATCACTAGATAAGGAAGAACTTATAAAAGACAAAAAGAATTGTAGAAAATTTGGCCCATGCGGTGTGGGAGAAAAGGCTATATATCTTAATAGCTTTTACTTTGACCGAGTATATTATATACCACTTTCTTCTGTAAAAAGAGTGTACAAAAGAGTAGCAATGAGTAAGGGTGGCTTTACTGGCAAGGGATTATTTGCAACAATTCCTTATTTAGTTGTTGAATATGACAATGGTGAGGAAAGACAGTGTAATTTTAAGTTTGAAGAAAATGTTGATTCTTTGCTTGCTTATTTAAAGCAGACTCACCCTTATATTAGGTTACACAGTGAGCAGGCAGAAAGGCGTTTAAAAGAAAAGGAACGTCTTAAGGCTAAGAAGAAAGCAAAGGTGCTTTCAAAGACAGCATTACAAAATATTGCTGTGCTTGAAAATTGTATGCAGTATCTTAATAGGAATGAGGAATTAAGTATTGCACTGAGCGCAGGAGCTAAGAAAAAGCGAGTGTATGACAGAAGTAATCCTGCTTACAAATGGGTTGCTTTAAGTATTACACTTTTGGGAGTTGGTTCATTGATTTATGGGGTGTATGCACTTGCTACACATGCAGGCTTTGCTATGTATTTCTTGTTATTTGGACTTGCGGCAATATTTTTATTTTCAAGTGCAAATGTACTTCCTACAGCAAAAAATAATAAGAAATATATAGAGCATAATCTTGAAAAAGCGATTGATGAAATGCAGGAGTACATTAAAAAATATCCTGATTTTCCGCTTCCAGCTTGGTATGCTCACCCTGTAGTGTTAAAACGTATGATTGATATTATGCAGGAGGGCAGAGCTGAGAATATTGCGCAGGCTCTTGATATATTAAAAGCTGATTTACAGGCACTTAATTCTAGTGTCGCAGTAGAACAGGAAGAATATGACGAAGTAATGGCAATAAAGCCAATGTTTCTTGTAAGAAATTATCAGTAAAAAAGATTAAAAAAGAAGTCAAGTAGGTGAAAAATATCATCTACTTGATTTTTTTATGCGAACAATGAGTTAAATGCAGTTGTGACTTGAATAAAGAGAAAGTCTTTGACGCATTTAGGCAATGTACGGGGGAAATGGCTTATATTCTGCTACTTGAAGCACCTGTTTTATGAGTGGTGGCAATTTATGTGAATAACTAACCAAAGTTTTGCTTGACATAATAAAGATATACTTATATACTACATACGATGAAATATATTTCATTATACTATAAATTAATTATATAAAAATATAGTATAAATAATATGATAAAAATAGGAGATTAACATGGAACTTGCAATTATTACTGTAAAACAGGTTTTGGAACTTTTTGTTCTTATTATTTCTGGTATTTTTCTTTATAAGAAGAATATAATTAGGGAAGATGGAAAAAAGTTATTGTCGGATATTCTTATCAAGTTTGTTGTGCCATGTATGATAATTAATTCATATATGGGTAAGTTTAATGATGAAGTGCTTGACAATATAGGAAAGTCATTTATATATAGTATTATTTTATGTGTGATTGGTATTGTTATCTCGCTTGCTGTATCATTTGTGGTATCTGATGAGCATAAAGGTATTTTTAGATTTGCTTGTTCATTTTCTAATGCGGCTTATATGGGATTTCCATTGATAAGAGCTTTGTTTGGTGAAGAAGGTATATTGTATGCAAGTTCTTATGTTACAGTATTTAATATATTGTTGTGGTCAGTAGGGTATGTATTTTTTGCGGATAAGATGCCTATTAAAAAGTTGTTAAAAAATCTTATTACTTGTCCACCTATAATTGCAGTTGTTGTAGGGCTTATTATATATTTATTCAAAATACCTGTAACAAATATAATTGCTGACCCAATAAGCTCTGTAGGAGCTATGACAACTCCTATATCTATGATAGTTACTGGTGTTGCTATGGGTGAAGCAGGAATTGTTAGGTTGATTAAGCAAAAGCATTTGTTGTATGGATTATTTATAAGGCTTATATTAATTCCTATGGTAAGTCTTTTGGTGTTTTACATATTTAATATAAGTGGAATTGTTGCTACGGTAACTCTTGTTCTTGAAGCTTGTCCTTGTGCTGCTATAACGACTATGTTTGCAATTCAGTATGGACATGACCAAAAATATGCGGCGGCACTTGTTGTTATATCGACTATTTGCAGTATAGTGACATTGCCATTATATGTCTATCTTATAGGGATGATTTAACTTTATATTATAGGAAAAATAGTATGAAATTTTATAGTTGATGGATAAAAGCTAAGTAGTTCTAAGATGTGCGGTAATCACTGTTTTTTGACAGCACAACTAAGAACTACTAAACTTTTACCATATACTATAAAATTTCATACTATTTTTCTTATTTCTACTACATTTTGTTTATGATAAAAAATATTATTTGATTTGGAAGTTAGTGATTTTTTGTATTTGGAATTAGATAAACTTTTGTAGGATGGTAGGGAATATAAATATAGTTTATTGTTTTTGATATGTGTGTTTATTTATATTTTCATAAAATTAAAATTATAAAAACTAGGGAGTGACTTGTTGTGTATTTATTGTAAATCTGTTAAAATCACTTTATGCTTTGGCAGAAGAAAAGTGAGTTGGAATGGAGAATTTATGTTAAGAGATTGTACTTTGGAAGATATTTCCGATGGAAAGTTATATAGTGAAAATGATATGGTAAAGGCGGACACTAATAGTTGTAATGGGTGTAAGTCTGTTTGTTGTCATGGTATGGGGAAAACTATTGTGCTTGACCCTTATGATACATATAGATTGACAGCGCAGTTTAAGTGTAGCTTTGAAGATTTGCTCAAGGATAGGCTTGAACTTAATGTTGTTGATGGTGTTATACTTCCTAACCTTAAGATGTCAGAAGTAAATAACGACTGTTCATTTCTTGATGAGAATAGAAGATGTCAGATACATCTTAACAGACCTGGTATATGTAGGCTTTTTCCATTAGGAAGGTACTGGGAAGACGATGAGCATTTTAAGTATATACTGCAAGTTGGTCAATGTAAGAAAGATAATCTTTCTAAGATTAAAGTTAAGAAATGGCTTGATACACCTGACCTTGCTACATATAATTCATTTATTGTAAAATGGCATGTTTATTTAAAGAAAATTCAACGAGCAATTGTCAATTTGAATGATGAGCAAGTTAAAATTGTTACTATGTATACATTAAAGACATTTTTTATAACACCTTATGACCTTAATAAAGATTTTTATGAGCAATTTAATGTAAGACTTGATACAGCAGTTAAGGCTTTAGCATTGGATTAGAAAGTTTTGAAATGATAGTTAAAAGTTTATCGAGAGTATGTTTTATTTTAGGAGGAATTTTTAATTGAGAGAAACATTATTTACAATTGGGAGCTTTAAGGTTCATGGTTATGGAACTCTTATTGCTATTGGCTTTATTGTGGCAATGCTTGTTGCTGAGTATAGGGCAAAAAAGAATGGTCTTAAAGAAGAAGCAGTAGTTGACATTGCTATTATTGCAGGCGTATGTGGCTTTTTAGGAGCTAAGATTTTATATGTGATAGTAAGTTTTGATGAATTTTTGAAACAGCCGTTAGCTGTGCTTGGCTCATCGGGGTTTGTTGTGTATGGCGGAATAATTGGTGGTGTAGCAGCCGCTTATATTTATTGTAGAATTAAAAAGCTTAATTTTCTTGATTACTTTGACCTTGTTATGCCAGAGATTGCAATAGCTCAAGGTTTTGGACGAATTGGCTGTTTTCTTGCAGGGTGCTGTTATGGTCGTGAAACAGATTCTTGGTTTAGTGTTATGTTTCCTGATGATTGCAACTTTGCACCTGGGAGTGTACCTCTTATTCCAACACAGCTTTTATCGTCAGCAGGTGATTTTCTTATAGCTGTGATATTGATTATTGTAGCTGTTAAGTTGAAGAATAAGTTACAATCTGGTAATATTGGTGAGCTTTATATGGTGCTTTATGGTATTGGTAGATTTGTTATAGAGTTCTTTAGAAATGATTATCGTGGAGCAGTTGGTTTTATGTCAACATCTCAATTTATTTCTATATTTATAATTGCGTTTGCGGTTGTTTTGTATTTTGTTAATAAGAAGAAAAATGTGGCTTAGTTGTAGCTAACTAGCAAAATTAGATATTATTTTTGTGGCAATATAGTGTATATTGTGTAAAATGTTGTTGTTATAGTATGTTAGTGGTTCTACATTAGGGTAAATTGTTATCATTCTAAAGATATATATTAAAATAGATACAATTCCAGTAGCTATTAATAGTGTGTTGATTGTTTTAGTAGTGAATTTTTTTGTTAGTATGTATCTGTTGATAAATAATATTATAATTAATATAATCCATAAAAATATACAAGGGTTCATTGTTAATGCTTTGTGCCATCTAAGTGTTATTAGATAGTAAAATGCTCTGGTTATTCCACAACCTGGGCAGGGAAAGCCTGTGAATATGGCAATTGGGCATATTTTGTGGAATATAAGTTGATTTATAATGCAGGCTGTTATTATACTTAGAATAAGTGGGGCGTATTTTTTTAAGTCGTTTATGATGTTTGTAAATATTTGTGAAAATGGTGTCATATAATAATAGTCCTTTATATACTTTTATATGAGAAAACTGGTATTATATTTTATAGTCGATGGATAAAAGCTTAGTAGTTCTAAGATGTGCTGATATAAGTTAATGAAAACTGACGTGAACGCACTCAATGCGACATCGTGTCGCTGATTGCTTTACCGCACGTCCATGTGCGGTAATCACTGATGTTTGACAGCATAACTAAGAACTACTAGGCTTTTACCATATACTATAAAATATAATACCAGTTTTCTTATTTACATTTTGCTCAATATAAAATTAAGATAGGTGAAAATACTAAAAAAATAGTAGAATTGACGTATTTTTATATATCTTAATTTTATACAATTGAGCAAGGGTTTGTAGTGGTTTATTATAGTACTTTAGATAAGAAGTCTTTTAATCTATCTGTTTGTGGGTTTTCAAATATTTGTTTTGGTGTATTTTCTTCTTTGATTACTGTATCAGCAAAGAACATACATCTATTAGAAACTTCTCTCGCAAAGCCCATCTCATGTGTAACAACTATCATGGTCATTCCTGACTGAGCAAGTTCTTTCATAATAGTTAATACTTCGCCGACCATTTCTGGGTCGAGAGCTGAGGTTGGTTCGTCAAAGAGCATTACTTCTGGGTTCATAGCTAAGGCTCTTGCTATGGCGATACGTTGTTTTTGACCACCTGATAACATATTAGGGTAGGTGTTTGCCTTGTCTGCAAGTCCAACTCGGTTTAAAAGTGTGTCTGCAAGTTTTGAAGCTTCTTCTTTTGGCATTTGCATAACTTTGACAGGAGCAAGCATAATATTTTCCTTAATAGTCATATTAGGGAAAAGGTTAAAATGTTGAAACACCATGCCTATTTTTTCACGAATGTGGTTAATATCAACAGATGGGTCATTTAAGTCTGTGCCATGAAATAGTATTTGTCCTTCTGTTGGTGTTTCAAGTAGATTAAGTGAACGTAAAAATGTTGATTTACCACAACCAGATGGGCCTATAATTGAAATAACCTCGCCTTTTTTGATTGTTGTGTTAATGTTGCTTAATACTACATGGTCGTCATAAACTTTTTTTAAGTTTTTAACTTCGATGATAACATCACCATTTTTAGCTGTAGACATTTTATCTTCGCTCATTAGACCTTAATCTCCTTTCTAATTTCTTTACAAATGTTGAAAGTATCATAACTATTACAAGATAAATTAATGCTACACCAAGAAGTGGAAGCATTGCGTCATAAGTTATGCTTCGGATAATGTCACCGCCTCGTGTAAGGTCAGTAAGTCCGATGTAACCACTGATAGAAGTTTCTTTTAATAATACGATAAATTCATTTGTAAGGGCAGGAAGAACATTTTTGAACGCCTGAGGGAAGATTACATTTGTCATAGTCTGACGGTAAGTAAGACCAAGACTTCGTGCGGCTTCAAACTGTCCTGCGTCAATTGACATAATACCTGAACGAACAATTTCGGCAACGTAAGCACCAGAATTGATACCAAAGGCAAGTATGGCAACGATAATTTTATTAATGTTGATTGAACCAAATATAATGTAGTAAATAATAAGAAGCTGAACCATTGTAGGTGTACCTCGTATTACTGTAAGGTATACATTACATATAAAGTTAGCAATCTTTAAATGTCCTGTCATATCGTGGTTAGAACGTATAACCGCAATTACAAAACCGATTACAATACCTAAAAGTGCAGCACATACAGCAATTATAAGTGTATTAAGAAGACCTTTAAATATGTAAGAATATCTATTATCTGTGATAAAGTCAGATTTAAAACGTTCAGTTAAACTGTTGCTTGCTTTGAGTGCATTGTTATTTCTTACAACGATAACCTGACTTGCAGTTGTATAAGTGTTAGTAAAGTCGATATTTTTAAGACGTTCTTCTGTAACTGTCATACCACTTGCACCGATATCGGCTTTGCCAGATTGAACAGCAGTAATAATTGAGTCAAATTCCATGTCTTCAATCTTAAGTTCCATACCAAGATAATCGCAAATAGCTTGACAAATATCGGCATCAATACCAACAATTTTACCGCTGCTATAGTATTCGTAAGGGCTAAAGTAAGCATTTGTGGCAACTATAAGAGTTCCGTTATTTCTTGTTACGCCCTCAGGAGAAGTGTAAGGAGATTTTCCAGCATTTTCTCCGATGTAGTTACTTATTATAGAGTCGATAGTGCCATTTGCTGTTAAATAATCAAGGGCTTCATTAATTGAATTTTTTAAATCAGTCTTTGATTTAGATATGCACATGGCGTAGTTTTCAGTTACAAATTCTTCTGGAAGAATTGTGAGTGTTGGGTTGGCTTCAACAAATGCTTTTGCAGGCTGTGAGTCGATTACAACTGAGTCAATTTTTCCTTGAACAAGAGCTTGAATTGCGTCAGCACCTTTGTTAAATCGTTCAACTTTAGTTCCAGAGCCGTCTGACTCGTAATCGGATACATAGATATCCCCAGTTGTACCAAGCTGAACACCGATTGTTTTACCTAAAAGGTCATCGGCTGAAAATACAGTATTTTCAGGAGTTTTACTGCCACAAGAAGTTAGAAACAAAGCAGCAGTAATAATAAGTACAGACATTAATGTGCCATTAAAAAGATGGTGTAATTTTTTAAGTCTGCTACTGGTTAAATATTTTTTGATTTCCATAGCTAATCCTTTCATAATATTTATATCGCTAAATAATAATAAGCATATTAGATTATACACATATATTGCAATTAACTCAATTACATTTTAGATTTATTTTATAAAAATATATTTAAGTTGCGCTATAATATAGCTTAATAGTTTGCTATAATAGTAGTGTTTTGCTAGAATTTAACAGATATTAAACAAGGTTTTTAAGTAAAGTTATTTATGCAAAAAAATATATGGATTATGCAATAGGAAAAAGCAAAATATTATTACGAAATGTTCAATACTAATAGAATATGAAATGTATCAATAAATGGATTAGAATGATGGATATTTAATTAATAAGAGCGAGAGAAAACATGACAAATGAAGGGAGTTATTTATGAAAATTACTACACCATTTTATTATAAAGATTTTAAATGTATAGCGGGAGCTTGTACAGATACTTGTTGTGCGGGGTGGGACGTTGATGTTGATGAGGCTTCTTATAAGTATTATAAAAGTGTAAAGGGAAGTTTTGGAAAAAGATTAAAAAGCGTAATGGTAAAATCAGAAGAAGGTGGTTGTACATTTACACTTAACAATGGGAGATGTCCGTTTTTAAATGATGAAAATTTATGTGACCTTTATATTGCACTAGGAGAAGAAAATCTGTGTGACACTTGTGCGGAGTTTCCAAGATTTATTAATGAGTACGGCAATACAAGGGAAATAGGAATTGCACCATCTTGTATAACGGCAGGGGAGATAATATTTAACTATAAGGATAAGTTGGTGTTTGAAACTACAGAAAATGACGAGTTTCCAAAAACTTATAATGATATTGACCCATTGACGTATATTCAACTTACTTCGGCAAGAAAGATGGCATATAGTATTGTGCAGAATAGAGCTTATACAATAAATGACAGGTGTGTACTTTTGCTTGAATTTGCAAAGAAAATACAAAAGCACTTAGATAATGAACGTGATGAGCTTATTGTAAATGTAGTTAATGCCTTTAAAGACATGGATTATCAACAGAGTGTCCTTGACAATTCAAAGAAAAAGTATAGTGGGTTTGATGATACTGCGTATAGGTATATTTATAAGTATTTTGATAAATTTAAGGGAATGGAAGTTATTAATCCAGATTGGTTTAAGGTATTAGAAGTTAATAGCGAATTTATGCAGGATTGTGATAAAAATGGAATGTCTGATTTCTTCAATAAAATGTATGACGAGTTTGACACTTATTATGAAGATAGACAGTTTGAATATGAACAGCTTCTAGTTTATTATGTGTATAGATATTTTCTTGATGCTGTGTACGATTACAACCTTGTGCTTAAGGTTAAAAATGGAATTGTAGGATATCTTATCTTAAAACAGGCTGATGTTGCTAAGTGGTATATTAATGGCAAGCAAGGTGGGGAAAGAAAATTGTCTAAGGCGGAACAGATAGATATGGCACATTTATATTCAAGGCAATTTGAACATTCGTATTCTAATTTTGAAGTTTATACGGAAAATTTCTGTAAGATGAGAAAGTATGCGTATAGTAATCTTTTAAAGATTTTTTGTTAAGGGGAGAAAATATTATTAAGTTTTATATTTGATTGATAGTGGATATTTAAGAAATTATTCTTAAAAAATTGATATTTATTATTGAATGGAGATGTTTAGAGTGTCTGTTATTGAAGTTAAGGGTATTACGAAGAAGTATTTTAGAAAAGAAGTGTTAAAGGGGGTGTCTTTTTATGTTAATGCTGGAGAGTGTGTTGGGATTATTGGGGCTAATGGTTGTGGCAAGACCACGTTGCTTAGCATAATGTCAGGAAGCAATAAGGCTACTAGTGGGAGTATTATTGTTGATGGAGAGAACCCTTTAAGGAATAAGAGGCTATTTTCAAAGTACATAGGGTATGTTCCACAAGAAAACCCACTTATGGAGGACTTGTCAGTAAGAGATAATCTTATGTTTTGGTATAGTGGAACTGGCAAGAAGGCTGATAAGGATATTGTAAATGGAACTGCAAAATATATGGGGCTTGAGCCGTATTATAATACAACTGTGGCTAAGTTATCTGGTGGTCTTAAAAAAAGGCTTAGTATAACTTGTGCAATTGCAAATGAACCTAAGGTACTTATAATGGACGAGCCGGGAGCTTCTCTTGATATTGTGGGAAAGCAAGATGTGTGGGATTATATGAGATATTATAAGGAAAATGGTGGCACGATTATTCTTACAAGCCATGAGGAGAGTGAGTTAAGGCTTTGTGATAGAATGTATTTTATGAATGATGGGGTTGTGACATTATTAGAAAGAAATGTTTCTTCATTACAGATTGCGGACATGATTAGGGGATGTGAAGATATCAGTAGTATATAAACACACACACCAGTAAAAGTACAATTCCCTATATTTATATGCCATTATCGAACAAGTATGTTCGCTACTGTCATACAAATATAGAAAATTGTTCTTTTAATGGTGCATTTAGTTTATATACTACTGCTATCTTACGGGAGTTTATTGGACTTCCATAAAAGCTAGTATTGTGATGTTAATATAGTAATTGGCGTGTATGAGAATTATTATATTGATATTAGAAGTGAGGTTGAATTTATGCTTGTAAGGATGAAGATTAAATCGGCGTTTAAGTATATGCCACATATTCTTTTGGGTATGGTTGTGTTTGTTGTAATTATATTGGGGATTACAACGGGAGCGGTTTATATGTCGCAGGGGGATAGTGATAATGACAAAATGAGTGTTGCTATTGTGATTGATGAAAATGCTGGGATAAAGGAGCAACAATATGTAAAAACGGCGTTTGATTTTATTCAAAATATGGATAGTGTAAATGCTGTGTGTGATTTTACGGCTGAATATACAATTGATGAAGCAGTAGAGCTTCTTAGAAGTCACAAGATAACAGCACTTATAAGGATACCAAAAGGATTTATTGATGGTATTATGAATGGGAAAAATGTTCCTGCGGTTGTGTATTTTAATGGTAAAGCAACAAATTTTTCTAGTCAGCTTTTAAGGTATATGATGGAAGCGGGGGCGAGTGATTTAAGTACAGCGCAGGCTGGTATATACGCATTTGAAGATGTATATAAGTATATGGTAGACAATAACTCTGAAGCAAGTGTTAATAATTTGTCAAATGATGTATTTAATGACAGTGTAATCTCACTTAACAAATCATATTTTTCTTATGCACTTGATAGGGGAATATATTTTAAAACTGAGAAAATAAAAGAGAGTAACAGTCTTAATACAATGCAGTTTTATTTTTCAAGTGGAGTTGTTATGCTTCTTATGTTTACGACTCTTACTTGTGGAAGTTTTTATAATAAGGATAGTAAAACATTCAGAACTCAGATAAAAAGAAAGGGTATCATTTCTGGAAGTTTTGGAGTGTCAAAAACTATAGGACTTACTGTTGTATTAGGACTTTTATATGGCGTGGCGTATTTGCTTGTAAGTCTTTCATCAATAAGATATATACAAGTAAGGCAATTAATTACATTTAATAATTCAGTTGAATTAAAAGAGTATATTATACAATTTTTTATTAGTTTAGGTGCGCTTGTATTTTTAATATTTAGCATATATTCAATGGCAGGGGCAGTTTATAGTTGTATTAAAGACGATACGGCAGGAGTTCTTGTGTTATTTTTTATTGTAATTGCTATGATATTTGTGTCAGGAATGATAATTCCATCAGCCATACTTCCAGTAGGTGTAAGAAATATTTCAAAGTATTTGCCTGCTTACTGGTATATGAAACTTGCGGGACAGATAATAACAGGGACAGTGTCGTTATCCGTAATGGTTATCAATGTGCTATATACAGCTTTATTTATAGTAATTACTTCTTTTGCAGAAAAGATAAGATATTGATTTTTTAAAAGCAAAGTTGGTTTATATATTTTAAAGAGGACATTTTATGAGTATTTTATTTGGAGTAAAAAAATATTTTTTGTGGTATTATCTTTTAATAAAGAGATTGTTAAAAAAGCAAGGAATATGGCTTATGATAATAGTGCTTCCAATTATTTTTGCTATTTATTCAAAGAGTCAAAGTAGTGATGATAGTGGAAGTATGAGAGTTGGTCTTATATTAGAAGATAGTGATGAGATTGCACAAAAAACAGTGGAAAAGCTAATAAATAGAAATTATTCTGTTAATTTTTATATAGAAAACTCAAAAGAAAATTTGATTGATGATATTAATAATGAAAAAACGGTATGTGGATACATTTTTTCAGAAAATCTTACAAACAAGCTAGATACCCTTAATATTAAAGGTTGTATAAATGTTGTTGTACCATCTTCTGATCTTATGTCGTCTATGATTAATGAGATGGTGTTTTCAGAGCTTTTTAAGGTGTATGGTGGAAATATTGCAGTAAATAATATAGAAGCTTCACAGCTTTTTGGGGTTTACAATGAAGAAGCTATATTAATGTTGCAAGATAAATATTTAATGTATGCAGATAGTGATAAGACATTTCGCATTGATTTTGAAAATATAGATGAAATTGATGATAATATGCAATCAGACAGTGAAAGTGATGTAGATAGTAGTAGCATTTCTTTAGAACGTATGAAAAAGAGTAATGTGTCATTATTTTCAATTAGGGGGATACTTGCGGTAATAATGGTTGTTGCGGGGCTTACAGGCTGTGTATGGTGGAATTATGAAAAAAAGTGTGGAATGTTTAAGGCAATGAGAGCTACACAATGTTATATAGGGGCTTTTTTGTATATTACGGCGGTTGCATTAATTACTGCTATACCAACAATAATTGTTATATTTATAACAAATTCACAGGCAGCAGGAGTTGGTATGGAGTTTGTTAAAATGGTTGAATATATTTTTATTATAGGCATAATGGGAACTTTGTTGTGTTTTCTTATTCGTGATAAAATGTTTCTTATCTCGTTTATACCTGTGTATGCAGTTCTTTGTTTAGTTATGTGCCCTGTATTTTTTGACATATCAACCATATTGCCTGCTGTAAAGTATGTTAGATGGTTGTTAGTGCCTTATTATTATATGTAGGTTTAAGATGTGTAATTAAAGGAGTTTTTAAATTATGATTAATAATAATGAAACTAAAAAGGATGCAAGAGTGGCATTAATATTTGCAGTAAAGTCTAGTGGGTTGACAAAAGATAGTATTAAAATGGCGTGTGAGCTTTTGACGGAGCAAAGAAAAGAAAAGGTTGATAAAAAGCATTTTATAGGAGATAAAAATAATTGTATAGCAGCGGGATTGTTATTAAATTATGCTGTTTCTTATTATGTGCAGTTAAGTAAAGAAAATAGTGATACAAAAAATAATCAAGTTATAGTAAATGATGTTATGTTAGATAATGGTAAACAAGAGATAAATATTATATATGTAACCATTGATGAGCTTATTAACAGTTATGACAAATCGTATAACTATAAGATAGCTACTAAAGAAAATGGTAAGCCATATTTTGTAGAACATAGAGATATTTATTTTAACTTGTCACATTCCGGTGAGTATGCGGTGTGTGTGATTGGAAATACAGAAAATGGAATAGATATCGAGGGAAAAAGAGAAAATGTTTTAAAAACGGCTAGACGATTTTTTTCAGAAAATGAGTATAATTGGGTAGTTGAAGGCGTAAATGATAAAGATAAGCTTACGAGGTTTTTAAGGTTGTGGACTTTAAAGGAGAGTTATTCCAAAGTGACGGGAAAAGGAATTGCCTATGGAATAAAGGAAGCCTTATTTACAATAGATGGAGAAAGAATTAATTTTCTTGATGTAGAAAAGGAAAAAAAATATAGGATATATCAAAGTTTTATAAATGAATATGTAATAACGGTTATTTTATTGCTCTAATAGAAAGACAGTATATCTAAAGTCTAAAAATGATGTGTTAAAAAATATAAATAGTTAGACTTATATAGCAAGTTGTGGAGAGTAGTTAGAGTCAAATTTTCAATAAATGCTTGTCACAACTTAAAAAATATACAGTAATGTGGGATTATATACAAATTAAAGGACATATATAATGCGATTATATTTTGGGGATAATTTCTAAATGACGAATATGAAAAATAAAAATAACACTTAATTGAAATTGATGTAATCAAGTATCACATTAAAATTCAATTAAGTGTTATTTTTTATAGTTAATTATGAATTAGTTATTATTTTCTTGATAATCAAGAGCAGCACCGATAAATCCTCTAAAGAGTGGATGTGGTCTGTTTGGTCTTGACTTTAATTCTGGGTGTGCCTGTGTAGCAATAAACCAAGGATGGTTGTTAAGTTCTACCATTTCAACAATTCTTCCGTCAGGAGAAATACCTGAAAGCTTCATGCCATTTTCTGTAAGCACTTTTCTGTAATCGTTATTAACTTCATAACGATGACGATGTCTTTCATGGATTGTTTCTTCACCATAAAGTTCATAAGCCTTGCTTGTCTTATCAAGTACACATGGATAAGAACCGAGTCTTAATGTACCACCGATATCATCAATGCCTTCCTGGTCTGGCATAAGGTGAATTACTGGGTGAGTTGTTTCTGGCATTAATTCTACACTGTGAGCATCAGAATAACCGATTACATCACGAGCAAATTCAACGATTGATAACTGCATACCAAGGCAAAGACCGAGGAAAGGTACATTGTTTTCTCTTGCATATCTGATTGCTTGAATTTTACCTTCGATACCTCTGTCACCAAAACCACCCGGAACAAGAACACCTGAAACGTCAGATAAAAGTTCAGCTACATTTTCAGCAGTTACAGTTTCTGAGTCAATCCATTTGATTTCAACATCGGCTGAATTGTATACGCCACCATGCTTTAAAGCTTCAACTACACTGATATATGCGTCATGAAGTTGAATGTACTTACCAACTAATGCAACTTTAACTTTCTTAGTTGGGTTCTTCCATGCTTGACACATAGCTCTCCATTCGTCAAGGTCTGGCTCTGGACAATCAAGTTCAAGACATTCGCAAGCTACTTGAGCAAGATGTTCTTCTTCCATTGCAAGAGGTGCATCATAGAGAATTTCAACGTCAAGGTTCTGTAATACATGTGACTTAGGTACGTTACAGAAAAGAGCAATCTTATCTTTAATTCCTGGCTCAAGTGGCTGTTCTGTACGGCAAACAAGGATATCTGGTTGGATACCCATACCTTGAAGTTCTTTAACACTTGCTTGAGTTGGCTTAGTTTTCATTTCACCAGAAGCCTTAAGATAAGGAATAAGAGTTACATGAATAAGGATAGCATTTTCACGACCTACTTCATGCTGGAACTGTCTTATAGCTTCAAGGAAAGGTTGACTTTCGATATCACCTACAGTACCACCAACTTCGATAATAGCAATTTTAGTTTCTTCTGTTGAGAAATCTCTAAAGAAACGACTCTTAATTTCATTAGTGATGTGAGGGATAACCTGAACAGTACCTCCACCAAAGTCACCACGTCTTTCTTTTTGAAGAACAGACCAGTATACTTTACCAGTTGTTACGTTGGAATTTTTGTTAAGACTTTCGTCAATAAATCTTTCATAGTGACCGAGGTCAAGGTCAGTTTCTGCGCCATCATCAGTTACGAAAACTTCACCATGTTGAATAGGGTTCATTGTACCTGGGTCAATGTTAATATAAGGGTCAAACTTCTGCATTGTTACTGAAAAACCACGGGCTTTTAAAAGACGTCCAAGTGAAGCAGCTGTAATACCTTTGCCAAGACCTGAAACGACACCGCCTGTTACGAATACGTACTTTACGGCCATTATTTCCTCCATTCTGTCGATTGTACGACTTAAAAAATGTTATTTAGTATAAAGTAAGAGATGCTCAAAAACACTTATGAGTATCATGTAAAAAACAAATATCCGGCAGTAAATCACTACCGGTTATCAATTTTTGCATTATTATTTATATTATACAATGAAAGATATTTTTTGGCTATATATTTTTGTAAAAAAAACATTTATTTAATAAAATTAACTAAAATATAGATAAAACTTAATAAAATAAATAATAAAAACAAATGATTAATATTCAAGTAAAATTGTTAAAATTTATAAACATATTATAAATAGGATAAAATTAGTGTTTTTTAGTTGATTTATGGAGATGATATATTTATAATGAAAGAAAGTTTTTAAAATTGCTTTATTAATCTATCTGCTTAAAAGTATAAAGCTAAAATATATGGAATGAGGTAACGTATGGACAATAATTACGGAAATAACAAGCAGAATAATAATAACAATCAGAAAAAACCTAAAAATCTTAATACTATGATTGTTGTTATTGTTGCAGCACTTCTTACATTTGCAGGAATTACAATGCTTAATGGAATGATAAGAAATGCTACTTACAAAGAAATATCATATGATGAATTTATTGACAAAGTCAAGGCAGGAGAAATTGAGGAGGTTCAGTTACAATCTGATAGAATACTTATCAAACCAAAGTCAGAAGGTTCACAAAATACCCTTACAAGTGTAAGTTATACTTACTATACAGGATATGCGGCTGACCAAAATCTTGCACAGACACTTATTGACAATGATGTTAAGTTCTCTGGATATATTCCAAATCAGAGTTCTTCAATAGTTGAATTTATATTTGTATATGTTCTTCCAATTGTACTTATAGTTGGAATGTTTTCATTTGTATACCGCAAGATTTCAAAAGGCGGTGGCATGATGGGCGGTATGGGAGTTGGAAAAAATACTGCCAAAGTATATGTAGAAAAGCAGACAGGTGTAACATTTAAGAATGTTGCAGGACAAGATGAAGCAAAAGAGTCACTTACAGAAATAGTTGATTTCCTTCATAACCCAGATAAATATTCAAGCATTGGTGCAAAGCTTCCAAAGGGTGCGCTTCTTGTAGGCCCTCCTGGAACTGGTAAGACACTTCTTGCAAAGGCTGTTGCTGGTGAAGCAAATGTTCCATTCTTCTCACTTGCAGGTTCAGACTTTGTAGAAATGTTCGTTGGTGTTGGTGCTTCAAGAGTAAGAGATTTGTTTAAGGAAGCACAAAAGCAAGCACCATGTATTATATTTATTGATGAAATTGATGCTATAGGTAAGAGCAGGGACTCAAGATATGGCGGTGGTAACGATGAACGTGAGCAGACACTTAATCAGTTACTTGCAGAGATGGACGGTTTTGATTCATCAAAGGGCTTATTTATATTAGCCGCAACTAACCGACCAGAAGTACTTGATAAGGCACTTTTAAGACCAGGTCGATTTGATAGAAGAATTATAGTTGATAAGCCAGACCTTAAGGGAAGAATTGATACACTTAAAGTACATTCTAAAGACGTATTAATGGATGATACTGTTGATTTGGAAGCAATTGGACTTGCAACAAGTGGTGCAGTTGGTTCTGACCTTGCTAATATGATAAATGAAGCCGCTATTGCCGCTGTAAAAGACGGTAGAAAGGTAGTATCACAAAAGGACCTTTTTGAAGCCGTAGAAGTGGTAATTGCTGGTAAAGAAAAGAAAGATAGAATACTTAGCAGAGAAGAAAAGAGAACAGTTGCATATCATGAAGTTGGTCATGCACTTATTACAGCACTCAAAAAAGACGCAGAGCCAGTTCAAAAAATTACTATTGTTCCACGAACAATGGGCTCATTAGGTTATGTAATGCAAGTGCCAGAAGAAGAAAAGTATCTTATGACTAAAGACGAACTTATGGCAAGACTTGTAACACTTCTTGGTGGTCGTGCCGCAGAAGAAGTAGTATTTGATACAGTAACAACGGGAGCTTCTAACGATATTGAAAAGGCTACTAAGATTGCAAGAGCTATGATAACACAATACGGAATGTCTGATAAGTTCGGTCTTATGAGTCTTGAAACAATTGAAAATCAATATCTCGATGGAAATGCAAGGCTTAACTGTTCTGATGAAACAGCCGCACAGATTGATGAAGAAGTTAAAGTACTTCTTCGTGAGTGCTTTGAAGAAGCTAAACGACTTCTTTCAGAAAACAGAGAAGTTCTTGATGAGATTGCTAAATATCTTTATGAAGAAGAAACTATTACTGGTAAGGAATTTATGAAGATTTACCGTAGAGTAAAGGGACTTCCTGAACCAGTAGATACAACTGGTTTTACAAAGTCTGAAAAGGTTGCAGAAAGTGTTACATTTAATGAAGATGGAAGTTATTCTTCAACAATAAGTGGTCCGGCTGATGATTTTTGGGATAATCAGAAAAAAGAGCATGAAACAGAAGGTGAAGCTACAGCAGAAGTTAAAGTAAGTGAAGCTGTAAATCTTGCAAAGCCAGAAGCTAATGCAGATGAAGTAAATGGCTCAGATAGCAAAAACTAAAAGTAAATAAAATTAAATCAAAACAAATAAAAGTAGGTTGTTGTACTAAGAAATCTCATACAAAATATAGATATTATATCTTGTATAAATTTTGATTAGTGCAACAGCCATTTTTTATTTATAAAAACAATAAGCTAATTTGGTACTTGCAAAAGAACGTAGCAAGTATTGCAATAAATTGAAAAAACTGAAAGAGGGAGAATTTTATCTTAATAAGAAATTAACTTATTTTACAAGTTAAATTATTGCTACAAACATATATATATATGTTAAAATGATATTACATTTAATAATAATGAAAGGATAAAAATATGAACTTTACACATTTACACGTTCATACAGAGTATTCTTTGTTAGACGGTTCAAGTAAGATAAAGGAGATTACTTCAAGAGCAAAAGAGCTTGGTATGGATAGTATAGCAATAACAGACCACGGTGTTATGTATGGTGTTATTGATTTTTATAAAGCAGCAAAAGAGGTTGGAATTAAGCCTATTATTGGTTGTGAGGTGTATGTAGCACCTGGCTCAAGATTTGATAAACAGCCCGGAGAGTCGGAAAATAGATATTATCACCTTGTATTACTTGCAGAGAATAATGAAGGTTATAAAAATCTTATGAAGATAGTTTCAAGGGGATTTACAGAAGGCTTTTATTATAAACCTAGAGTAGATTATGAAGTTCTTGAAAAGTACCATGAGGGAATTATTGCACTTAGTGCTTGTCTTGCAGGTGAGGTGCAAAGATATCTTGCAAGGGGAATGTATGAAACGGCACTTGACGCAGCATATAAGTATGAAAAAATATTTGGCAAGGGCAACTTTTTTCTTGAATTGCAAGACCATGGAATTGCACAGCAACAATATGTTAATCAACAGTTAGTTAAAATGTCTGCTGAAACGGGGATGGAGTTAGTAGCGACTAATGATATTCATTATACTTATGCAGAGGATGCAGACGCACATGACATTTTGCTTTGTATACAGACAGGAAAAAAGGTAACTGATGAAAATAGAATGAGATATGATGGCGGACAGTATTATTGCAAATCTCCAGAAGAAATGGCACAGCTTTTTCCTTATGCACCGCAAGCTATCGAGAACACTTATAAGATAGCACAAAGGTGTAATGTAGAGATTGAATTTGGTGTGACGAAGTTGCCAGAATTTAAAGTACCAAAAGGTTATACAGCCTGGACTTATCTTAACTATCTTTGTTATGATGGATTAAAGAGAAGATATCCAACATTGGCGGGAAATGTTGATGTTGAAGAAATGGTAAAGGTTGCCGAAAGTGAAGCTGTAGAAGATAGAAAAGATGCAGTAATAAAACAGGCGAAGGATACAAATAATATTTTTGAAAGACTTGCTTATGAGCTTTCAGTAATATACTCAATGGGATATGTCGATTATTTCTTGATAGTGTGGGACTATATCAACTATGGTAAGACTCACGATATTCCAGTTGGACCGGGGCGTGGTTCGGCAGCAGGAAGTATAGTTGCATATTGTCTTGGGATAACAGATATTGACCCAATAAAATATCAACTCGTATTTGAACGATTTCTCAACCCAGAGCGAGTATCAATGCCCGATATTGACGTTGATTTTTGCTATGAAAGACGACAAGAAGTTATTGATTATGTCGTTGAAAAGTATGGCAAAGAAAGAGTTTCACAGATTGTAACATTTGGAACAATGGCGGCAAGAGCCGTAATTAAAGATGTTGGCCGAGTGCTTGATTTGCCTTATGCAATGGTAGATACAATTGCGAAGATGGTTCCTAGAGAAATCGGCATTACAATTGATAAGGCAATAAAGGAAAATCCTGAATTAAAGCAGCTCTATGAAAATGATGAGCAAGTTAAAAATCTTATTGACAAAAGTAAACGACTTGAAGGACTTCCAAGACATGCTTCTGTTCATGCGGCAGGTGTGCTTATAAGTAAGGAAGCTGTTGATGAGTATGTTCCGTTGTCAACGGGAGCAGATGGTGCAGTTGTAGCGCAGTTTGTGATGACTACACTTGAAGAATTGGGACTTCTTAAAATGGATTTTTTAGGGCTTAGAACACTTACTGTAATTAAAGACGCAGTTAATCTTGCAAGAAAAAGAGATAAAGATTTTTCTATTGATAATATTGATTACGAAGATAAAAATGTATATGCTGCTATTTCAACTGGAAAATGTGATGGTATATTTCAGCTTGAAAGTACAGGAATGAAGTCATTTATGAAGGAATTGAAGCCTACTAATATAGAAGACCTTATTGCAGGTATATCGCTTTACCGACCAGGCCCTATGGACTTTATACCACAGTATATAAAAGGAAAAAATAATTCAGAATCAGTAACATATGAGTGCCCACAACTTGAGCCAATATTAAAGCCAACTTACGGTTGTATAGTATATCAGGAACAGGTTATGCAGATAGTAAGAGATTTGGCGGGATATTCGTGGGGTAGAAGTGACCTTGTTAGACGAGCTATGTCTAAAAAGAAGGCTTACGTTATGGAAAAAGAGCGTAAGAATTTTATTTATGGTAATGAAGAAGAAAATGTTAAAGGCTGTGTTAATAACGGCATAGATGAAAGAGTAGCAGGCAAAATATATGATGAAATGATTGACTTTGCAAAGTATGCTTTTAATAAGTCGCACGCCGCATGTTATGCTGTAGTTGCATATCAGACAGCATATTTAAAGACATATTATCCTGTTGAATTTATGGCGGCATTAATGACATCTGTTATAGATAATACAGATAAAGTGGCGGGATATATATATGCTTGTCGTCAAATGAATATTAATATATTGCCACCTGATGTTAATGAGTCAGAATTAGGTTTTTCAGTATCAAATGGTTCAATTAGATTTGGACTTTCAGCAATTAAGAATTTGGGGCGACCAACTATACAAGCGCTGATTAATGAGAGAAATGAAAATGGAAAATTTGTCTCAATGCAGGACTTTATAACAAGAATGTTTTCAAACTTAAGCAGGAGAGTTACAGAGAATTTTATAAAATCAGGAGCATTTGATACATTTGGAAATAACAGACGTTCAATGATGATGGCTTATGGAGAGATGCTTGACAGAGCAATAAAGCAAAGTAAAGACGCAATAACAGGGCAGATGTCGTTATTTGACCTTGTTGACGATGATATAAAAGAGGAATTTGAAATAAAAATACAAAATGTACCTGAATATACAAAGCAAGAGCTGCTTGCCTTTGAAAAAGAAGTGTTAGGTGTATATGTAAGCGGACACCCACTTGATGAATATGCTAAGATGTGGGAAAAGCATATATCAGCACGAACAATTGATTTTGAAATAGACGAAGATACTGGCGAAACTAAAGTAAAGGATACAAGCAGACAGACAATTGGTGGAATGATTACATCTAAGACAGTTAAAATAACAAAGACAGGTCAACCAATGGCGTTTCTTATATTAGAAGATTTGGTGGGAACAGTTGAAGTAGTTGTATTTCCGAATACTTATAGTCAATATAGATATATCCTTGACAGAACTGAAAAAGTATTTGTAACGGGAAAGGTTCAAGCAAATGTTGATGAAAACGGCAAAATGATATGTGAAAAAATAGTTGATTTTGACGATGTTCCAAGAAAATTATGGATTAGATTTGAAAATACGCAAGATTATATTTCTAATAAAGAAGAATTATTTAGTATGTTTAATAATTCACAAGGAAAAGACACAGTTATTATTTACTGCACAAAAGAAAATACAAGAAGCACATTGCCAAATAACAAGACAATAAAAATAACAGCGCAACTCATATCAGAATTAGAAAGTAGATTTGGTAGTAAAAATATAGCTACTACTTAGCAATTGCAAATAAAGTCTGTGCTTGCACTAGATATTGGCAATTGTTGAAATAGACTGAATGATTTGCAGAGCAAGTCTTTCATAGTTTTTAAAATTTTTTAGAGTTTTTCAAAAAAATAGAAGAAAAATTCACAAATATGTGTTAAAATGCTAATAAAATGCAAAATTAATTGATTATAGTGACAAAAGATAGTCATTATGGAAAGGAGTCGTTCTTATGGCAAAGGAAATCAAGACAATAGGTGTTTTAACAAGTGGTGGAGATGCACCGGGAATGAATGCGGCTATAAGAGCTGTTGTAAGAACTGCAATTAATAAAGGACTTAAGGTTAAGGGTATTCAAAAAGGGTATAATGGACTTATCAATGATGAAGTTATTGATATGGACAAAAAGAGTGTTTCTGATATTATACAACGTGGTGGTACAGTTCTTTATACTGCAAGATGTTTGGAATTTATGACACCAGAGGGACAAAAAAGAGGTGCTGAAGTCTGTAAAAAACATGGTATAGACGGAATAGTTGTTATCGGTGGTGACGGTTCTTTTAGAGGTGCGCAAAAGCTTGCAGAAGCAGGTGTCAATACTATAGGACTTCCTGGAACTATTGACCTTGATATTGCTTGTACAGATTATACAATAGGTTTTGATACTGCTGTTAATACAGCTATGGAAGCTATTGATAAGATTAGAGATACATCAACATCACATGAAAGATGTAGTATTATCGAAGTTATGGGACGTTGCGCAGGATATATTGCACTTTGGTGTGGGATTGCAAATGGTGCTGAAGATATTCTTCTTCCAGAAAGATATGACAATGACGAACAAAAGATTATTAACCATATTATTGAAGGTCGTAAAAAGGGTAAGAAGCACCACCTTATTATTAATGCTGAGGGTATAGGTCACTCAACTGGTATGGCAAGAAGAATTGAGGCTGCAACTGGAATTGAAACAAGAGCTACTATATTGGGGTATATGCAAAGAGGTGGTTCTCCTACTTGTAAGGATAGAGTATATGCTTCAATTATGGGTTCTTATGCTGTTGATTTGTTATGCGAAGGAAAGAGTAACAGACTTGTTGCATATAAGAATGGTAAGTTTGTAGATTACGACATTGATGAAGCACTTGCAATGACTAAGGATATTGATGAATATGAATTTAATATAAGTGGACTTCTTTCTAACTAATATTTTTTAATACTATTTGTAATAATGTAATAATAAATAGTATTGTGAGTAAGTAGTAAAGCTGCTTATAAATATTGGCTTGGCTTATGTTAGGTTGCTAAAGGGATTATATTTTTGGTGCAATACAATTTTAAGTACCTAAAACATAATCCCTTTTTATTTACATGAACAATGAGTGAAAGTCTGAACTTGAATAAGAACTTGGCAATTGTTGCGACAGCTCTGTAAGTATATTTATTTAAAATTTTAAAATGTGAAAACTGTTAGAAGAAAGGTGTTAAGAAATGATAACGAGTACGAGTAGTAGTCAAGTGAAGCACGTTGTACAGCTTCAAAAGAAGTCTAAGACAAGAAAAGAATTTTTGGAATTTGTTGTTGAGGGAAATAAAATGGTTGCAGAAGCACCTAAAGACAGAGTTGTTAAGGTGTATGTATCTGAAAACTTTAACAATATGAACCTTGATTATATTAGAGAGCTTAATATAGAAGATAAAAAAATTGAAATTGTAAGTGATAGTGTATTTATGCAGATGTCAGATACTAAGACTCCACAAGGTGTTATGGCAGTTGTTAAAATGGCACAGTATGAAGTTAATGATATATTGGGTGAAAATGCCCTTATTATTGCAGTTGAAAATCTTCAAGACCCAGGTAACTTAGGAACTATCTTAAGAATGGGTGAGGGAGCAGGAATAACAGGGGTTATTATGAGTTCTAATACCGTTGACATATACAATCCAAAGACTATTCGTTCAACAATGGGTTCAATATATAGAGTACCATTTTTTTATGCAAAAGACTTTAATGAAGAATTAGAACAGCTTAAAGAAAATGGTGTGAAAATATATGCAGCACATCTTGATGGAAAGAATACTTATACACAAGAAAGTTATAAAAATGCAACAGCATTTCTTATAGGAAATGAAGGAAATGGTCTTACAGATAGTGTAACTAAAAAGGCGGATACACTTATTAAAATACCAATGCAAGGTCAAGTCGAGTCATTGAATGCGGCAATAGCTTGTACAATTCTTACTTACGAAGCAGTAAGACAAAGAACAGTATAAAAATATATGTAAGTAAATCTCAATGCTATTATTTATTGTTTTATGCAATTAAAGTAAAAGCATTGAGATTTATTTTATAATTTTGTAATAGAAATTAGAAATTTACTTGATAGTATTAAACTGATTAATTAATGGATAGTATAGAAATAGGTTATATATTGTTAATGCTTTGTTAATAAAATTAATAATTTATTAATAAATATTATTCAATGTTAATAATTGTAACATAACTGACATAAATAGAAAATGATGTTAAAGCCAGTATTTATGCGATTTTGTAACAGATTTGACAAAAGTAATTAACTTTGCTACAATACTCTTGTAACAAAATGTAACAGATTTGTAACATTTTGTCAGACATTGGAACGAATGTCGGAAAGGAAAGACTTTATGAAACTTAGAAGTAGCAAAGCGGCGATGTACGCAGGTGTAGGAATGGTTATGGGACTTATGCCAGTACTCCCAGTGGTAGCCGACGCACAAACTACCTATGAGCAACAACAAAGTACAATACTTGAAACAAACAACACAATACAGGCATCATACACAATTAATGTGTCAGATATAGTTGCAGCAGGTTACGAAGAAGAAAACAAAGAAACAGGAGCTTTTGATAATAAAGCAATAAGTGTTACAGGTCCATATATTGAGGTATATGCTCTTAATGATGATAATTCAGAAGTTGTAGGTCGACTTTATGAAAATAGTATTGCAGATACACTTGAAATTGGAAAAGAATGGACTAAGCTTAGTTCAGGAAATGTTATAGGCTTTGTAAAAACTAATATGTTATGCTTTGGTGAAGAAGCAGAATGTATTGCAACACAAAATGGTGGAGCTGATTATAGCTTTTCACTAGGATATACTATAGAAGAAGCTTTGGCAAAGGAAGAAGCTGAAAGAATAGAAGCCGAAAGAATAGAGGCTGAGAGAATAGCAGCAGAGCAGGAAGCAGCTCGAATAGCGGAAGAAGAAGCTAGAAAAGCGGCTGAGGCAAAGGCTGTAGTAACTTATGGTTCTGGAATGTCAGTGTCTAATGAAGAATTGTTAATACTTTCTACAATAATTGACTGGGAAGCTGGTTGGGAAAGTTATGAGGGAAAATTAGCGGTAGCTAACGTAGTACTTAACAGAGTAAAAAGTGGAGCATACGGTAACTCAATTACAGCTGTTGTGTATGCACCATATCAGTTCTCTGGGGTAACAGATGGTGCAGGAAATGTATCATCGACATTTGCTGCAAGATTGGCAGCAGGCCCAAGAACACAAGAATGTACACAAGCGGCGCTTGATGCACTTTCAGGAGTGAATAATATTGGAAGTTATACATCTTTTAGAGGTTTATCAATTGCAAATTATTCTTCATATTCAAGTTATATGATTATAGGAAACCATTGTTTCTTCTAATAATATCAAGCGAATTGTAAATGTTTGACATAAAAATATTTTATATATTAAGTTTATAAATAAAAATATCTTTTCTAAATTATTTATTACTAACTAAAGCGGATTAAAAATATTTTCTTTATTAGTAAGATAATAATTTAGAAAAGATATTTTTTTAGTTAAGATATTAAATTTATTAAATTATAATGTGTTTTAAAAGTAGATTAAAATTAAAGGCTGATAATCTAAAACTTATATATTTTAAGAAGTTTAAATTTAGAATGAATATCAAATATAGTTTGTAATAATAATAAGTTGTGTCTTTTAATAAAATGGGCAGGTCACAGTTAATTCACAAAATAATGCTATTTAAAGTTTGGATATGTGCTATTTGTTTTTTTAAAAGTACAGTATAATGGCTGATGTAAACCAGTTGACTGCTGGTTTCATAAACCTAAATAAACCTAAAACCAAAAAACCAAAAACCAAATTAAAAACAAAACCAAAGACACTTTTTAAGTGTCAATCGGAGGAAGCAATGAAAAAGAGTGTAAAGAAGTTAGCTGCACTTGGATTAACTACAGTATCTGTAGTTAATTTAGTAGCCTGTGGAAGTTCTGAGTCTAGTGGCTCAAAGTCAAGTTCAGGTGAAGTTACTAAGCCAGAAAAATTTTCTGTAATGGTAAACAGTACTGTTGTTACTGAAACAAATGGTGCGAGTGCATTTTATGATTATCTTAAAGAGTTGACAGGACTTGATATCGAATGGAAGCGTCCTGACCATAGTGGTTACTATGATGCAGTTGCTAATGCATTCAACTCAACAGAAACTATGCCAGACGTTGTATTATTGTCTTCAGATTATTATGCATTATATGCAAATAATGGATTTTTATGGGATATGACAGATGCTTGGAATAATTCAGACGTTAAAAAGTCAGGTAGACTTGTAGATGGTGCTGAAAGCACAATTAAGAACCTTATGGTAAACGGTGAAGACGGAGAAAAAGCAATGTACGGCTTTACTGCTGCAAGAGGTGATGGTTGTGTTTCTTACTTAAAGCAGTCATGGCTTGAAGACGCAGGAATTAACGTAGCAGATGTAGATGGAGTTACTCTTGACTTCGATACATTTTATGGTTACTTAAAGCAGATGAAGGAAAAGAAAGGTCATTATGTAATTTCTGCTCCAGGATTTATCTGTACTTCAGAACCATATACAAACTACCTTCCAGAATTTTATCAGAAAGCACAATATACTTTCTATAAGAACTCATCTGGTGAATATGTAGATGGATTTACAGAGCAAGCAATGAAGGATGCTCTTCAAAGAATTAGAACTGCTGTAGAAGATGGCGTTATTGATAAGGAAACTGTTAATAACTCAACATCAAATGCAAGAGATAAGTTCTATTCAAAAGACGCATCATCTGAATCAGGTATGTTTACATACTGGTCAGGTACATGGGCTAATACTCTTAAGGTAAATCTTGCTTCTAAGGGTCTTGATGATAGACTTATAGCTCTTAAGCCAATCAAGGAACTTGGTGCATATACACAGAGAATTCCAGGAATTTGGACTATTACAACTGCTGCTGAAAACCCAGAAGGAATATTTAAGTATTTCCTTGAAAGTATGTTAGACGGTGGCGATGTTCAAGTAGCATGGGAATACGGTGCTAAGGGAACACACTGGGATACAAAGGCTGAAACTGTTACACTTCAGGGTGAGTCAACAGGTACAACATATAGTGAAGGCGAGTTCCATATGCTTCCATCACCTGAAAAGCCAAATACTCTTCAGACAAAGAACAATGTTGACCCATTACTTGCAATGACAACATTTGAAAAGACAGAGTCTAATCCAGAAGGAACAGACCCAGGACTTCAAACAATATCTCAGACTGCTATTGATAACAGTGAATTCTTCTTTGAAAACTGTCAGGGTTATGAAACATTACCTATGACAACAGAATTATCAGAAGGTTCAACTGATATTAATACAGCAAGAAATTATGTAATCGCTCAGACAGCTTTAGGTTACATGACAATTGATGAAGGTATGGATTACTACAATAAGACTGTTGGTAACCTTGTTAAGAGTGTATTAAAGTCTTTAAATAAGTAATTGTTTTGTATCATATAAATGTTAATACATTTATTTTGACAGAATATATATATTAGGAAAAAAGAACGGTAGTTTGTTAATTCAAACGAAGTGAAAAAGCACAGATGAACTAATCACCTGTGCTTTTTTCGTTATTAAATTTAGGGTTGCGAGGCTAGTAGGAGTATATAATATTGACACACACCAGTAAAAGTACAATCAGTCATATTTGTATGCCACAATCGAACAAGTATGTTCATTGCAAGCATACAAATATAACTAATTGTTCTTTTAATGGTGCATTTACAATATTATATACTCCTACTAGCTTACGGAAGGTTTACTTATGGTTACTAATTATTGTATTATTACACGCAATTCTTTTTTTAATAGAAATTGTGAATTTACTTGATAGTATTAAATATTTATTTTATTAGTACGGTGATAAAATTTTATAAGTAAGTTGTCTGTATAAAATGTATTGCGGTAATAGTGTTGTGAATAATTGACAAGGAATACAACTTACTATGGGTTGAAATTTGCAAAAATAGGTTGGGAGTGTGTGTGGGCAATATTTGTTTGACTATAAAGGAGTATTGTTGGTAATGCCGTAAAATTCTTTTACTTGTTCGGCGTATTTACTGCCTTTTGAGTAACCGTCTTTGTATAGGTCTAGTATTTTATCTTTGTCTTTTTCCATTCTTGAAAAACCGTCGGTGTGGTCAGGTCTTATTACGATGACTTTTCCTGCTTTTTCGTATTTTTCTAGGCGTTTTAGACATTTGTTGTAGCGGGTTGCTCTTTTTAGTAGGTCGTTGGCAAGTTCTGGGTATTTTAGATAAGCTTTTGCCATTACTTTTATTGAAGCAGAAGTCGTTTTTTTGTAACCTGGTTGTCTTGTTAGGACTACAACTACTCTGTCACAACCGTCTTTGAAGGCTCTTTCAAATGGAATTGAGTCACTAAGACCGCCATCAAGATAAGGTGTATCATTAATGTATATGTATGGAAAAAGCATAGGGAGTGCGCAAGTTGCTTTTAGAACTTGGTTAGTTTTATCTTCTCCAGTGTAACGCATATATTCTGGTTTTCCAGTAATTACATTTGTTACAACGCAATAAAATTCTCCTTTATAAGCTTTAAATGCTTCATAATCAAAATGTACTAACTGGTTAGGAACGGTTTCGTATAGGAATTCGAGTCCGCAGTAACATTTATTCTTGCGGTCAACCATATTGCCAACACTCATATATCGTTTGTCATCACGATAGTCCATTATTATTTTTAGATTTCTACCTGCTTGTTTTGAAGCATAACATACGCCATAAGCCGCCCCTGCTGATACACCAATCATATAATCTGGCATAATATCTCTTTTTATAAATGCGTCCATGACACCACATGAAAAAACTGTTCTTAATGCTCCACCCTCAAATACAATTCCTGTTTTCATTATTAAGCCTCATTTCTGCGTTGTGTATTAGTTGAATTTATAAGAAAATATATTGTTTTCGCCTTATACAACGCAATAAGGCGGTATGTTATATTTTCTTATTAATTTGGGGAAAAGTCAAGTGGTGTGAAAGTTTCAATTTCTTTATTTTGCATTTATATAAACAAAAACACACCAGTAAAAGAAAAACTAACTATATATGTATTCTTTAATAGAATAGGCTATATATAATTAATTGTTCTTTAAATGGTGTGTTTATTGTTTGTGTAATTTTATAGCAAATTTATTTTTGTTCTTGATGTTCTTCTAGTAAATCTGAACAACTTACATTTAGTACTTTGGCAAATGTTTTTAATTCTATATCAGTAACAAATCTCTCTCCCGACTCTATACGTTGTATGGCGTTTTTATCTAATTCTATTCCCTCTAACTGCATTTTATCAGCAAGGGCACGTTGAGATGTCTTTGGTAGAAGTGATTTGCGAAGTTTTGCAATATTAATACCTGAGATATTGTTTCCACCGTTAGGTGCTTTGTTTTTATACATTAACATTCCCTTTCTTGACATTTACTGCTTGTCAATTATTAAAGTATATGTTAAAATGAAAGAAAATTGACATTCACTAAATGTCAAAAACGTTAAAATTTAAAAAATAAAATTATAATATTGGGTAAATAATATATATATCATATATAATAATATAATGGAGTTGACAGGAGTATGGGGAATATTGAAGAAAAAGATTTACCGTATATAATAGATAATATGCAAAATATACTAAATAATATGCAACGTAATATTTCAAATTTTAATCAACAAAAGACAAAGTTATATTGGTCACAAGTGAAAATGTCAAATAATATCAAGTTTTGGCATAAAGATGTAGAAGCTATAAAACATTTGAATAACTTATTAGATAATATGTTAATTTATACAGAAAAGATAATGATACTTGTAGAAAATATTTTAAATGATGTTAAGAAGCTAAAACAGGATATGGATAATGGAAATATAAAAAATCAAGAAATTAATATATATATTATAGAACAAAAGGTGTATATATTATCTATGTTTTACAAAAATTATAAACAAGAACAAGATAATTATATAAAGTATATAGAGGCTGTAAAGCAACTATTGAATAGACATAAAGCTGAAATACAAGACGTATCAATTTGGCAAAAAATAAAATGTAAATTTATGTAGGTTTTATAAAAACGACTAAAAAGTGAAAGAAGTTACTTTTTAGTCGTTTTTTGATTTACACCAACAATGAGCCAAAGTTTGTGTAAATCTAAAAATTAGTGATACTTGTAGTAAGTTGAAAAAACTTGTAGAATGTACTTTTTATAGTTCTGTTTATAGTCATAATAAATGTTTGGAGAATTAAAAATTGCACAAATTGAATTGATTTGTTAGTATATTAACAAGCAAAATGTTGTAGTATTATATTATTTATGGAAAGGATAAGGATATTTATGAACTATAAGATAAGACAAGAATTATTTAATCTAGGAGATGAGAAGTACAAAAAGTTTTCATCAACTCTTATTCCTAATTCTAAACCGATTATTGGTGTAAGAATACCAGTGCTTAGAAAATTTGCAAAAGAACATCTTAATGATTGGAAAAGTATTGTAACAGATACTACTAAAGATTTGTATTTTGAAGAAACCATGCTTAGAGGTATGATGTTAGGTTATGGAAGTAGTAAGGAGAAAAATATTGATGAGGCATTAAGGCTTTTAGATGAATTTGTACCAATGGTGGATAATTGGTCGGTGTGTGATGGTTGTTGTGTTTCATTTACAATATTTGAAAAGCATAGAGAAAGGGTGTTTGAAAATATTCAAAGATATCTTAATTCAGATAAAGAATTTGAAGTAAGAGTGGGACTTATAATACTGCTTGACCATTTTTTAAAGGTGGATGGTAATGGAAATAAGGCGAAAAGAAAGCGAGTCGTTTCTGAAAATGATATTGAAGCTTCAAAAGTTTTTGATGAGAATGGCTTGTATATAGATAAAATATTAGATATAATAAACAGACAATATACACAAGGTTATTATGCGATGATGGCAGCGGCTTGGCTTACGGCTGAGTGTTTTGTAGTATTTCCGGCAAAGACATACACATTTCTTAAGGCAACATCATTACAACTTAACAACCGTGAGAATAATATAATAGATGATAGTGAAAATGTAAACGATAAAATATACTGTATGGATAAAGTTACATTTAACAAAGCATTGCAAAAGATATGTGAGTCACTAATACCTGATGATAATGTGAAAAAGCTAATTAAACAGCTAAAAGTCAAGTAGATTATGAAGCATTATATTTTATCAAATCAAGTCTATAATATCTTGAAATTACTATGCTAAAAATAATAAAAACATACAGGTAGATAAGTTGTTAAAAGCAATACAGAAAATGAAAGCCTATGTGTTTTAGTATAGGGCAAGATTATATTATTTTTGCAGAAAGGAAAGAATTATGAAGGAGAAAAAGATTACAACAATAATACTAGCTATAATTGCTGTATTGATTATTGGCGGGGCTTATTATTATGTAGCACTACCAGCAATTAATATTCATGCAGTAGGCTTTTGGTATTTTGTTATTGTTATAATGGCTATTATAACAGGAATTTATTGCATGATTAATGCAAAGTTTACGGAGAGGTATAAGACAGGCAAAAATAAAGAGATAAAAAGTTTCAAGTTGACATTTAAAAATAACAAAGCAGGTGTTATTGGAAAAACATTTATTACAATAACAGTAGCATTAGTTGTTATATACGTTGTGGGAAGTCTGCTTTCATCAGAGATTATTAATGCTTCTAAATATCAACAGCTTTTAACTGTTGAAACAAGAGATTTTGCAGAAGATATTAAAGAAGTATCTTATGATAAAATACCTATTCTTGACAAGGACTCAGCTTCAACTATTGGTAACAGAGTTATGGGTACAATTGTAGATATGGTATCACAGTTTGAAGTTAGTGATATGTATTCACAGATTAATTACAATAACAGACCCGTAAGAGTTTCACCATTGCAATATGGCAATCTTATTAAGTGGTTTACTAATCATTCGTCAGGAATACCAGCTTATATAAGTATTGATATGACTACACAAGAGGCGGAGTGTGTAAGATTGTCGCAACCGATTAAGTATTCAATGAGCGACCATTTTGGAAGAAATATATATAGACATTTAAGATTTGCATATCCAACGTATATATTTGACCAAGTTAATTTTGAAATTGACGACAATGGAACGCCTTATTGGATTTGTCCGGTTAAAAAATATAATATTGGACTTTTTGGTGGTGTAACAATTGGGCGTGTTGTACTTTGTAATGCTGTTACAGGAGAGCTTTCTGACTATGCGGTGGAAGATGTTCCACAGTGGGTTGATAAGGTGTATTCAGCAGAAATGCTTATAAATCTTTATGACTATTCAGGACAGTTAAAGCATGGATATTTTAATAGCATTTTAAGTCAAAAGGACTGTCTTAAAACTACAGAAGGATATAACTATATAGCACTTGATGATGATGTGTGGGTGTATACAGGTATTACATCAGTAGGTCAAGACAAGTCGAACGTAGGCTTTGTGCTTATGAACCAACGTACTATGGAGAGTCGTTACTATGTGATTTCAGGTGCGGAAGAATATTCGGCTATGTCATCAGCCGAAGGAAAGGTACAGCACCTTAATTATAAAGCTACATTTCCACTACTTCTTAATGTTGAGGGTGAGCCAACATATTTTATGGCGTTAAAGGATAGTGCAGGGCTTGTTAAGTCTTATGCTATGCTCAACATAGAAAAGTATCAGAATGTTGCTATTGGTGACACTGTGGCACAGTGCGAGGAAAGTTATAAGAAGCTTTTAGAAGAAAATGGAGTTACACAGGAAGAAGCTAAAGAAACTAAGAGTATTCAAGGCAAGATTACAAAGATTGCTCAAACTGTTATAGATGGAAATTCACATTATTATATTATGCTTGAAAATTCAAACGATATATTTGACATTTCTTTGTCAGAAAATATTGATATTATAAGATATAACATTTCTGATGTGATTAGTCTTGAATATTACAGTAATGACAAGGTGAATACAGTAGTAAAGATATTGACAAATAATAACTTATAAATACAGAAATACAGATAAATGCAAATATAAATATTTATGAAAAAAGAAGTTGTATTAATTTCAGCAGTTAGTTTTGTGGCAGGTTTGACAATAGGAATGATAGCACAAATTTAAAAATTATGGTTGTTAGATTTGAATAATATGCTATAATAAATATAGGTTTTGATACGAGCCTTATACTATCGTTAATTCATTCATAAGAATGATTGACAGTGAAAGTCTTATAGAAAATCATTAGTCTTATATGCTTTCGAGTATATTTGGAAGTGGTCGTATATAAGAACCCAATGAGCTTTAGCCATTGGAGTATCAGAAGTAATAATGTGATTGGGATAATATGGCATTAAGATAAGCTTAGGTTATAATTTATCAGCGGAGATGGTATAATATAACAATTGTGTAAAGATATAATGCGACCAGTCAATATTATAAGCCACGAAATTGTGGGAAAATATGCAATTATTATAAGTTTAGGAAAGGAAAAGCTATTTATTATACAGTTGTGTATGTTTTTAGTAGCAGAAATTGCAGATGGATATTATTGTTAAGTACATTGATGGATTACTTGAAAAAAGCACACCGGACGCACCAGTGTGGAACATTGAAAAGATTAAGCAGGGTCTTAAGTCTAAGTGGAATTATATAGACGGGTGTATGATTAAGGCAGTACTTGAAATGTATGCTATTTCAAAAGAAGAAAAGTACTTAAAGTTTGCAGATGATTTTATTGACTATCGTGTAAGAGAAGATGGTACAATTGATGGATATAGCATAGGTGAGAAGAATATTGACAATGTTAATGCTGGTAAGACTCTTTTTGAACTTTATGATATAACTGGAAAAGAAAAGTATAAAAAGGCTATTGACCTTGTATACAGTCAGATAGAGATTATGCCTAGATGTGAATGTGGAAGTTTTTGGCATAAGGACATTTATCCAAATCAAGTATGGCTTGATGGATTATATATGGGATTACCATTTTATCTTGAATATGAAACTCGTTTTAACGATAGAAAGAACTATGATGATATATTCAATCAGTTCAAGTTTGTTATCGAAAATATGAGAAATCCTCTTAATGGACTTTATTATCATGCTATAGATACAAGTAAAGAAGCTTTCTGGTGTGACAAAGTTACAGGTCTTTCACAAAATATTTGGCTTAGAGCTATTGGTTGGTATTCTATGGCACTTCTTGATACTCTTGATAAGGTTGATAATTCAGACCATAAGTTTGATAAAGAATGTAAGATGTTAGAAGATGCTTATGTTGACCTTATGAAGTCTATGATTAAGTATCAAGATGAAAGTGGTATGTGGTATCAAGTAGTTAATTTTGGTGGCATGGATAAGAATTACCTTGAAACAAGTGGTAGTTCTATTATGGCATATTCTTTACTTAAGGGTGTCAGACTTGGTTTCTTACCAGAAGAATACAGAAAGTATGGCGAAAAGGCTATTGATGGAATATGTGATAAGTACTTAAAGAACAATGATGGTGAACTTTCTCTTGGTGGAATTTGTCTTGTAGCTGGTCTTGGTGGTAAGACTAGAAGACCGGGTACTTATGATTATTATATGTCTGAGCCTATCGTTGAAAATGACGCAAAGGGTGTTGGACCATTTTTACTTGCTTATACAGAATTATTAAGATATAAGAATAAATAATACATATGATTTTATGATGTGCGGGGGCTTTTAGCTTCCGCATTTTTAGAAAGAAAGGGTGATTTATATGAAGCCATATATTACAATGGAAGAAGCTTTAAGTAGACAAAAAGAGGGGAGTCGTTCAATTAAATTTATTACTGAAGAAAATGGTTGCATTAATGGGTGTTGTTCTGGAATTACAGTTTATCCAGATTATGAATTTAGCAAAAAGCCTGGAAAACATGATGACCAAGAGGGATTTTATGTACTTGAGGGTGAAGGGTATGCAAAGCTTGATGATTTGGAATTTCCAATAAAAGCGGGGGACTCTTTTGTGGCATTGCCACAGGTAGCACATACTATACGAACTAAAGAAGGAAGTACACCTGTTAAAGTATTTTGGTTTCACAGTGGTGTATAAAATATATGGTAATCGTATGTTTTTAGTTGAAAGTCAGCTTTAGTGAAATATCTGTAGAATTGTTTTGGAAAGGGGAATTTGATTTTTGGAAGAATTCATAAATGATGACGATGGACAGGAGAATGATAAGGCATTAGATGAAAAGAAAAAATGGCTTTTCAAGGAAAATATAAGGCTTGACGAATTAAGAAGAAGTCTTGAAGAAGAAAGAAAACTTCTTGATATACAACTAGGAATGTTAAAAAAGCAACAAAGAAAAAATGCTATACTTGAAAAACAGCTAGAAAACCAAAAAAGGTTATTTGATAGTCAATGGCAAATACTTGAAAGAGAAACTAGACAACTTGCTATAGATAAGGAAAGGTTTGAAAGGCATAAAATAGTATATCGTGATGAGATATCAAGAGAAGTAAGAAAGAGTATGAGTAATACATCAGGTGTGAAAATATTCTTTAAGGGTGTTGATAATGCTCAAAGTTTAAAAAAGCGATACAGAGCATTGCTTAAAATATATCACCCGGATAATGTTAATGGAGATAACAGTCTTTTGCAAGCAATTATTGATGAATATGAAAGATTGAAAAATATATTAAAATAAAGTTTTTGTTAGAGTAAAAATATTTAATGATACTTAATTATTTGTTGAATATTATAATGCAAACTTAATAAACTAATACGATATATTGTCATAAGTATTTTAAAAACATAGAGTTGATTTAAAATATATAGTTAATAAGTTAATTATAAATATTTTTTCTAATTAAAGTGATAAAGCTGTAAATTAATTATTGTTCAAAAGTGGCGAATAGTGTATAATTATAACGAACTGGCGGATTGGACAAGTAAAGGTTCTAAAACCGAGTGTGAAATTAGGAAAGGAAAAGCTATTTTTATATTATTATTTTAATAGCAGAATTTGTAATGTTTAAGATTAATGAGAATTATTTAAAGTTACCAGGAAGTTATCTTTTTTCTACAATTGCAAAGAAAGTCAACGCATTTACACAGGCTCACCCTGATAAAGAGATTATAAGACTTGGTATTGGAGATGTTACACTTCCATTATCACCAGTAGTTATTGATACACTTCATGGTGCAGTAGATGAAATGGGAAAGGCAGAAACATTTCATGGTTATGCACCTGATTTAGGATATGAATTTTTAAGAAATGCTATCGTAGAGCATGATTATAAGAAACGTGGAGCTGATATTAAAGCCGATGAGATTTTTGTAAGTGATGGTGCTAAGTCTGACTCTGGTAATATTGGAGATATTTTCTCTGTAGATAATAAGATTGCAGTATGTGACCCTGTATATCCGGTATATGTTGATACTAATGCGATGGCAGGAAGAACTGGCGATTATATTCCAGAACAGCAAAGATGGAGTAATGTAATTTATATGCCATGTACAGCAGAAACTAATTTTGCACCAGAGCTTCCAAAGGAAACTCCTGATATTATATATCTTTGCTTCCCTAACAACCCAACAGGTTCAACAATAACAAAAGACGAGCTTCAAAAGTGGGTTGACTATGCTAATAAAGTAGGAGCTGTTATTATTTATGATGCAGCTTATGAAGCATATATTTCAGAAGAAAATGTTCCTCATACAATTTATGAATGTGAAGGTGCAAGAACTTGTGCTATTGAGCTTAGAAGTTTTTCTAAAAATGCAGGTTTTACAGGTACAAGACTTGGATTTACTGTAGTTCCTAAGGATTTAAAGAGTGGCGATGTTACACTTCACAGTCTTTGGGCAAGAAGACATGGAACTAAGTTTAATGGTGCGCCTTATATTATTCAGAAGGCGGGTGCTGCTGTCTATACAGAAGAAGGACAAAAGCAGACTAATGAACAGATTGCATATTATATGAAGAATGCAAAGACTATTCTTGATGGTCTTAAGTCAGCAGGTTACACTGTATCTGGTGGTGTTAATGCACCATATATTTGGTTAAAGACTCCTGATAAGATGACTTCATGGGAATTCTTTGATTATTTACTTGAGAATGCTAATGTTGTTGGTACACCTGGTTCTGGTTTTGGACCTAGTGGTGAAGGATATTTTAGACTTACAGCATTTGGTTCACATGAGAATACTGTTAAGGCGCTTGAGAGAATTAAGGCGTTATAATTTATTTTTAATTGTAGATATATACTTGAGTAGAAAAAATAGTATTGAATTTTATAGTTGATGGATAGACGCTAAGTAATTCTAAGTTGTGTTGAAAATGTATAGATTACGAACGTGAGCGCAATCAATGCGACATCGTGTCGCTGATTGCTTTACCGCACGTCAATGTGCGGTAATCACTGTATACATATAACACAACTAAGAATTACTAAGCATCTACCATATACTATAAAATTCAATACTATTTTTTCTATTTACCACTACATTTTGACTTGTGGGACATAAATTTAACTAATATAGTGAGTGATTGGAAGATTATTTTACTATTGATATCTTACGGAAGTTTATTGAAATAGAAAATATGAAACTTAAAGTTTATTTTAGGGATATTGAGTAATTTATAATAAAATAAATTTAAGGTATGGGGGATTTATTTAGATTGGGAGATATGGAAAATTGGGAGAAAACTTTTATAAAAGAATTTAACAAAAGGTGTGGAAAAATCTGTAAACATAGTGTAATATATGATGTGTATTGTAAGTAATACAATTTTTGTTGCTATTTACTAAAAATATAAGAATTTATTTTGGGGTAGGTAGTAATGTTTTTTAGAAATAGATTTAAAAATATCTTTTTATAATGCACATTAAAATGTACAAAAATGGAGGAATGTTTATGTGGTTAGCAGATTTAGGTAATGGTAATTATAGAAATCCAATTCTTTATGCAGATTATTCTGACCCTGATGCAATAAGGGTTGGTGATGATTATTTTTGTATTGCGTCAAGTTTTTGTAATGCACCAGCACTTCCAATTCTTCATTCTAAAGATTTGGTTAATTGGAAGGTTGTTAATTATGTTTTAGATAAGATACCAGAGTTTAGATATAGAAATCCAATTCATGGCTGTGGAGTGTGGGCTCCTGCAATAAGATACCATGAGGGAATATATTATGTGTGTTTTCCAATGCCAGATGAAGGAATATATATGACTACAACAAAAGACCCATTTGGAAAATGGAGTGAACCTGTTAATATAAGACCGGGCGCAGGCTGGATTGACCCTTGCCCATTTTGGGACGATGATGGTAAAGCCTATCTTGTAGCAGGTGTTGCAAAGAGTCGTATAGGTTATAAGAGTGTACTTCATATGGTTGAAATGCAACCAGATGGTATGGGACTTATAGGCGATGAAGTTAAGATATTTGATGGAAATGAAAATGACCAGGTTACAATTGAAGGTCCTAAGCTTTATAAGCGCAACGGATATTATTATATATTTGCACCAGCAGGCGGTGTTAAAACGGGGTGGCAGACGGTGCTTCGTTCTAAAAATATTTTCGGACCTTATGAATATAAGGTTGTTATGCGACAAGGAGAGTCGCCTGTTAATGGGCCTCATCAAGGAGCATGGGTAGATACTGTGACAGGTGAAGATTGGTTTTTACATTTTCAAGATGTGTATGCAGCGGGTAGAATAATGCACTTACAGCCTATGCACTGGGAAAATGATTGGCCGATTATTGGCGTTAATAAAGATGGCAATGACTATGGTGAGCCAGTGATGGAATATAGAAAGCCTAATATTGGTAAGAATCAAACAGAACTTTCTGACACATCAAAATATCCTATATGTGAACCAGATACAACAGACGAATTTGATAGTAATAAATTAGGTATTCAGTGGCAATGGAATTCTAATCCTGACAAAGACTGGATTGAATTTGTTCCCGAAAAATCTAGTATTAAGCTTAATGCTGTCAATGCTGTACCTTTAAGACCAGTAGGGGATTATAGGAATATTTTACTTCAAAAGTGGCCAGCACCAGAGTTTAGTTGTGTTACAAAAATGAGTATATCAGGTATGAAAGAGGGAGATAAGGCGGGAGTTGTTTCTCTTGGAATGAATTATATAGCTATGTCTATTGAAGTTAAAAATGGTGAATATGTATTACAACAGATTAATGGAACTCAGTTCTTTGACTGTGATATGCCTTATACTAAAGAAGATATTAAGAATTTTGTAGTTGATAACGGTAGACTTGATAGTGAAAAGAATATATATTTTAAGTATACTGTAAAATGTACAGGTCATATTGACCATATGGAATTAGATTTGCCTGTAAAAAACGCACCAGTTGAGAGCGTAACATTTGAGATTAGTTATGATGGTGTTAATTATGAAAATGCGTTCTCAATTCCTTCAAAAGCAGGTCGTTGGGTTGGAGTTAAGAATGGCGTGTTTGTGGCGCATAATAGTGAAGTTGCAGGTGAAAAGGGCTTTGTGATGGTGGATTATGTAAGGTATATGTAGATAAGATGTTTGGTTATTGACGGAGGTAGGAAGTAGGGAGTAAATTTTATAGTCGATGGATAAAAGCTAAGTAGTTCTAAGATGTGCTGTGGTTAGGATATGTAAAGTCGGACGTGAACGCCACCAATGCGACGTCGTGTCGCTGGTGGCTTGCCCTGACGTCGTGTCAGGGCATCACTGTTTTTTGACAGCACAACTAAGAACTACTAAGCTTTTACCATATACTATAAAATTTACTCTCTACTTCCTGTTTTTTGCAACTACATTTATATATTATAAAATTTTAGTAATCTAATGCAAAATTATGATAGTACATATACTTACATAAAAATGGAAGAATATTAAATTGAATTGAATGTATATTGTGAATATTGGTTGGTAGTTGTTTATAATATTTCAAGTCTGAAAATAATATGCAATACTGTAAATATTAATAGTTATAACTTTTATGGTTTGCTGTGGAGAGTAGTTAAAGGCTTCCTTGTTGAATTTGCTGTTCTAATGGAATGAGGTATATCCAAAATTTGAAAATGATGTGTTTTTATTGTAAAATATCATTGATTAGAACTTTTACAGTTTGTGATGGAGAGCAGTCATAAGCTTGATTGCGGGGGTTTATGTTGTGATAGAAAGGCATTATATCTGAAATCTGAAAATAATATGTGTTTACTGAAAAATATTAACAGTTAGAATTTTTATAACTTGATATGAAGATTTGTTAAAGTTGTTTATAGTAGATTGTTTTTTATTATAATAAGAAAGTCCCTATAATTTATCACGCATATATAATGGTGATAGGTTATGGGGACTTTTTGGCTTAGTGTTGTTAGTTTTGTTAGTAGAATATATGGTCACCGATTACTGTTCCGTAGGTGTCTGTGCCGCTTCGGTATACATGGAAGTAGAGTGCGTCTATTACGATATTGCCATTTAAGACTTCTTGTGCGGCTTGTACACAGCTTGATGAAGCTCCTCTAGCAAGAACGATAGAGAAACGACCACTTGCTACAGGAGTAAATTGTCCTGAAGCATAGATTACTGCTGATATTGAATTTGGAAAACGACTACTATTTACACGATTAATTATAACACTTCCTACAGCTAGTTTTCCTTGATAAGATTGATTACCGGCTTCACATTCAATAATAGCGGCAAGCATAGCAAGGTCTGATGAGTCATGTGCAAGTGCTGTGCCACCAGAAGAAGCGGGTACATCGTAAGAAACTCCGCTTGAAGTATTATTTGCTTCTTGAGCGGCTTTGGCTTGCGCTTCTTGTGCAGCTTTGGCTTCTGCTTCTTGTCTTGCTCTTTCAGCCTCAGCACGTTCTTGTTCAATACGTTGATTTTCAAGGTCTTGCTCATATTGAAGTGCAAGTTTTTCGGCTTCTGTAATACTACTAGATGTAGTATCTATCTGTGATTGAGTCTGTGCAAGAAGTGTATTAAGGTTGTTGCGTTCATTAGTAGCTTCATTTCTAAGCGAATTAAGGTCATTCATATCGGCTACAAGAGCATCGTTAGCCTGCTTATTTTGTGTATAAATATCATTTAACTGAGCAAGCATATCTCTGTCATATTGCGAAATCTGTTGTATGTACTCTGTACGAGTAAGAAATTCTCCCATACTTTTTGAATTTAAAATAAGTTCAAAAATAGAGCTGTCATTCTTTTCATACATATATTTAATTCTAAGTTTCATTGAATTGTATTGATTAGCAATCTGAACAGATAAATCATTGATTTTAACTTGCAAATCATTTATTTCTGATTGTTTTTGTGTAATCTGACTGTCAATGTTAGCAATTTTTTCACCAGAAGCTTCAAGTTGTGAATTAAGATTAGCAAAGTCAGAAGATAATTCAGCTTGACGAGCTTTAAGTTGATTTAATGCTTCATTAGCTTTGTCTAAGTCCTCCTGTGTCGTAGCTGCGTATGTATTAGGAATATATGGAAATACTGTTGCAATAGAAAGGGAAAGACATAAAAGACAAGCCGGCACTTTTAATTTTTTAGTAGTTATTTTTAAATAATTTCTTTTCAATTAAAAAACCTCATTTTTATAATACATAGTTAATATGTTTCTGAAAATATATATTTAAGTATTACTTAACACTAGGAAATTAGGGGATTTATTCAATCGTGTTAAATATTACTGTTCAAATATTTTAATATGTGGCAACGAAAAAATCAAGTGGAAACGAATTACATATTATTAGAATTGTGGTATACTAATAATGTTGCTGATAAATAATTTGATTTTTCAGTAATATATATCGGAATTTATAAAGGCTAATATTAGTAATTTACTAATGGCAAAAATAACATTTGTATAAAGAAAATATAAATATTGTGGGACTTAATTATAATATGCTGCCAATTATGAATATATTCTTATTTGGTATTGTTGTATATAAGTTTTTAGGTAAAAATGTTATATTAACATTTATTATTTTCTAAGTACAAATACAAGCTTTAAAATGATATATTAATAGCTATAAACTTTAGTTTTCGGAAAGCGAAAGGATTTTATTTATGAGATATTTAATAGACACACATACACATACAATAGCAAGTGGTCATGCTTATAATACAATTGATGAGATGACAAGAAAGGCTAATAGTATAGGGCTTGAAAATCTTGCCATTACAGAACACACGCCTAAAATGCCAGGAAGCTGTAATATGTTGTATTTTACGAATTTGAAGATACTTCCAGAAAGAAAATATGACGTTAATCGTTTATTTGGTTGTGAAGCTAATATTGTCAATCTGTATGGCGAGGTTGATATGCCTGATGGTTTACTTAGAAAGATGGATATTGTTATTGCAAGTTTTCATATACCTTGTGTTAAGGCAGGAAGTGTTAAGGAAAATACAAGGGCACTTATTAATGCAATGAAGAACCCTTATATTGATATCATAGGTCATCCAGACGACAGCAGATATGCTGTTGATATGGAAATGGTAGTTGATGCAGCAAAGGAGTATCAGACACTTTTAGAGCTTAACAATTCGTCATTAAAACCTAATGGTCCAAGACAGGGTGCAAGGGAAAATGATATAAAAATGCTTGAGCTTTGTAAGAAGAAAGATGTGTGTATAACAATAGGTAGTGATGCACATATAGAAGAAGATATTTGTAATTTTGGTTTTGCGGAGGAGTTACTTGAAGAAGTTAATTTTCCAGATAGGCTTATAGTTAATAAGGATATTGATTTACTTAATAGTTATCTTCATAGTTATAAATAATTGGTATAAAATTACATTTATGTTGTTGTAAAAATTTAAAGTTGTTTATGACTTTATTTTTAGACGTTAATGTGTTAAAATATCATTTATAGTACATGGAATTACGGGCTATAAGCTCAGAAATGGAGAAAAAGATGAATAGTAAGTTAAAAACACCAGCGGTTGAATTATTATTTGATGCAATATTATGTCTTGACACTAAAGAAGAATGTTATGATTTTTTTGAAGATGTATGCACAATTAATGAATTGTTATCGCTGTCACAAAGATTTGAAGTTGCTAAGATGCTTAGAGAGAAAAAGACTTATCTTGATATAGCTGAAAAGACAGGAGCTTCAACAGCTACAATTAGCAGGGTTAATCGTTCTCTTAATTATGGTACAGATGGTTATGATAAGATATTTAAAAAGATGAAAGAAAAAGACGAGCAGTCGCAAGAGTAAAGTTTTTTTGTTTTGATGTAAAATTAAAAAAGGTATATGTTTTGTGCAAACTGTAAATGTGTGGAAAAGCTAACATTTATTAGTTGCTTAAAACATATACCTTTTTTGTGTAATTATAAACAATTCTACCTTTTTCTATTTAGTTTAGTGTGTTTTTGGTAGAATTAGAAAATTGTTTTATTGTGTTATTCTTTTTTCTTTGAAGTTTTCTTGCCCTTTGTATCTTTTGGAGTGTGGCGAGAGGCGTAATCGTCTATTAAGTTTTCGATTAGATTTTTCTTTAAGTATACATCAAATATAAGTGTGCATACAAGTGTGAAAAATTGTAGAAATTCTTTGTCAATTTCATCATCAGAAAATTGTTCAAATGCCTTATCAGCATTATAAGCTTTTTGTGTAATGTCATTTGAAATAGAAGAAACTTCTGATTTGCACATATTGTATACTTCTTTGTATATAATATCTAATTCGGAATATTTTTCTTTATCAAAAAATTGTTCTGTAATTGGGTCAAGAATTGTCTTTATATCGTTTATTGAAAGGATACTTTTAAAGTAATATATAAAAGCTAAGATATAAAGATGGTCTTTTGAATATTTTTTCTTGATTGGTGCAGGTAAGAGATTGTTTTTGGTGTAGTTGTTTATCATTGTTTTTGTAAGAATTTTGTCATCTGGCTTTCTCTTACAGTCTTGAAGATGTTCGTCCATAAATGTTGTTACCTGGTCCATATAAAGATTGATATTTGGAACATCTCCAGGCTTTATATAGTTGAGCTTAACAAGTTTTTTGAGAGCTTCTTTTACAAATTGAGTGTTATTTTCCATATATATACAGACCTCACTATCTAAAATAATTTATGTTGTGATATTATTGTTACATTATATAGTATTTAAAACTAGATATCAAGTTGTTTTAAATATTTTTGGGATTGTGAAGATAGCAGTAGTATATAAAACATTCACACACCAGTGAAAGTACAGTCACCTATATTTGTATGTCATCATCGAACAAGTATGTTCGCTGTTGCCACACAAATATAGCTAACTGTTCTTTAAATGGTGCATTTCATTGTTTTATATACTACTGCTATCTTACGGAAGTTTGTAGAATTGGAAAATATAAAAATGTGTGTGTGAAGTTAAGTTTTGTTAAATTATTGATACAGTTACTTAATATAGTGTTAATAATAAAAGGGATGACATTGGGGGGATTTTATTATATAATTAATTAAACGGACTGTGTTGAAGGTGGTCTGTACATAGGATTTGGTGTCAGGCACACTTGACACATTTTTGAATATATTAAGAAGTGTGCAGAAATGAGGAGTGTTATGGGAATATTAACAAGATTTAAGGACATTATGGCATCTAATATCAACGCATTATTAGATAAGTGTGAAGACCCAGAGAAGATGATTGACCAGTATATGCGTAATCTTGAAAGTGATTTGGGGAAAGTTAAGGCTGAAACTGCTTCTGTTATGGCAGAGGAAACTAGAACTAAGAGAGAGTTAGACGAGTGCAATGCACAGATTGCTAAAATGCAGACTTATGCAGAAAAAGCACTTAAAGCAGGAAATGAAAATGATGCAAGAGCATTTCTTGAAAAGAAACAACAGCTTACAGCTAATCAAACAACACTTTTGCAGTCATATAATATGGCGGCTGAAAATGCAGCTAAAATGCGTCAGATGCACGATAAGCTTGTAAAGGATATTCAAAATCTTGAGTCAAGAAAGGCTTCTATAAAGGCTAAGGTGGCAGCAGCTAAGGCACAGGAGAGAATGAATAAGATAGGTTCAAGTGCAGTTGGTGCTAGTAATAACATGGACGCATTTAATAGAATGGAGGCTAAGGCTAATAAGATGTTAGACGAAGCTAACGCAATGTCAGAGCTTAACCGTTCACAAGAAGAAGCTGATATTGACAGTCTTGCAGCAAAGTATGACAGTGAACCAACTAACAGTGCAGTAGACGATGAACTTGCAGCACTTAAGGCTCAAATGGGGTTATAATAATAAAATAGATGGCGGAATATAGTAAAAGTTTTTTAGACAAATTTTAATTATGTTCCGCTAACTTAACATATACTTAAAATATAGGAAAGGAAAAGCTAAGTATTTTTAGTAGATAAAAGCATGGGATTATTTAGCAGACAGATGGCAAATGTTGTCGAATGGGAAGAATATCGTGATGATATAATCTTTTGGAAATGGACTAATAGAGAAATTAAAAAGGGCAGTAAGCTTATAATAAGAGCAGGTCAAGATGCTATTTTTATGTATAATGGAAAGATTGAGGGAATATTTAAAGACGAAGGAAGTTTTGATATTGAGTCGGATATTATTCCATTTTTATCTACATTAAAGGGCTTCAAGTTCGGCTTTAACAGTGGTGTAAGAGCAGAAGTACTTTTTGTTAATACTAAGGAATTTACAGTAAAATGGGGTACAAAAAATCCAGTTTCAATCCCCGCACCATCACTTCCGGGTGGTATGCCAATAAGAGCATTTGGAACATTTAACTTTAAGATAGACGATTATTTATGTCTTATAGATAAGGTGGCAGGCGTTAAGCAAATGTATACTGTTGACGATGTAAGAGAACGTGTTGTTGCCGTATTAGACCAGCTTCTTATGAAGTGGATATCTAAAGAAGGCAAGGATATGTTCAATCTTCAAGCTAATGCTTATGATATTGCAAGTGGCATAAAAGACGACCTTGATATGCAGATATCAAAGATTGGAATAACAATAACTGATTTTAATATTGCAAGTTTTTCATATCCAGAAGAAGTACAAAAAATGCAAAATAAAGCGGCTTCACAGAGTATGGTGGGAGATATGAATAAATATTCACAGATGGCAATGGTGGATAGCTTTGGAAAATCGGGTGGTTCAAATCTTGCAGGTGATATGATGAGTATGCAGATGGGTATGCAGCTTGGTCAGCAGATGATGAATAACATGAATAATAATATGAACAACAATATGAATAATGTTAATCAACAGCCACAAGGTGCAGGTCCTAAGTTCTGCCCTGAATGTGGAACTCCAGTAAATGGAGCAAAGTTCTGCCCTAATTGTGGTAATAAACTTATATAAGACATCGGAGGAATTATGAAGTTAGATGGATTAAATGATATGCAGAAACGAGCTGTCAAAAGAACTGATGGGCCACTTCTTATTATAGCGGGGGCGGGTTCTGGAAAGACAAGAGTACTTACTAATAGAATAGCATATCTTATAGACGAGTGTGGTGTTAATCCATACAATATTCTTGCAATTACATTTACTAATAAAGCGGCAGCAGAAATGCGTGAAAGAGTAGAGCAGACAGTAAGTGAAGGCAATTTTGTATGGGTAAGTACATTTCATTCAACCTGTGTGAGAATTTTAAGAAGATATATAGATAAATTAGGTTATGATAATAATTTTACAATTTATGATACAGATGACCAAAAAAGTGTTATAAAAGAAGTTTGTAAAAAGCTCAATATAGATACTAAGATGTTAAAAGAACGTACGATAATGAGTGTTATTTCATCAGCAAAAGACGAAATGATTAGTCCTGATGAAATGGAAATGAACGCAGGAAATGACTACAATGCGAAAAGAATTGCAAATATATACAGAGAGTATCAAAAGGAACTTAAGCTTAACAATGCACTTGATTTTGATGATTTGATTTTTAAGACAGTAGAGCTTTTCAATAAAGACGAAGAAGTGCTTAATGCGTATCAAGAAAGATTTAAGTACATAATGGTAGATGAATATCAAGATACTAATACAAGTCAGTTTAGGCTTATAAGCAAGCTTGCTCAAAAATATGGTAATCTGTGTGTAGTTGGTGACGATGACCAGTCAATCTATAAATTCAGAGGAGCTAACATAGGGAATATCCTTAACTTTGAAACAGAATTTCCGGGAGCAAAGGTTATAAAGCTTGAGCAGAATTACCGTTCAACACAGACAATTTTAAATGCTGCTAATGAAGTAATTAAAAATAATATAGGCAGAAAACAAAAGTCACTCTGGACTGCTAATGGAGAGGGTGATAAGATTAATTTCAACATATATAATGATGGCTACAAAGAAGCAGAAGGCGTTGTAAATAGTATATGTGACAATATAAGAGATGGCTGGAATTATGATGATATAGCAATTCTTTACAGAACTAATGCTCAGTCACGACTTCTTGAAGAAAAGCTTATCGAAAAGAATGTGCCATATAGAATTTACGGCGGGATTAATTTCTACCAAAGAAAAGAAATTAAAGATATTCTTGCATATTTAAAGACGATTGATAATGGTATGGATGGTCAAGCTGTAAAGCGAATTATAAATGTTCCAAAACGTGGCATAGGTTCTACAACGATTAATAGAATACAAGAATTTGCAGATATTAATAACATGACATTTTGGGACGCATTGTGTAATGCTGATGAGATACCAAATATAGGCAGGTCATATAGCAAATTAGAGCCATTTATTACAATGATAGCAGGCTTTAAGGCAAAGAAGCAATTTATGTCAATAAAAGAGCTTACAGAAGCAATTTTAAGAGATACAGGTTACATTGAAGCACTTGCAGAAAGTGAAACAAAGGAAGAAGTAGAAGCACGACAAGAAAATATTGATGAATTTATCAATAAGATTGTAAGTTATGAGCAGAAGTTCTATGAAGAAAATAGTAATTCTTCTGAAAATGATGACACACAGCAAAGTAATTCTATGGATAATGTTAATAATTTAACAGAAGATTTAACAACTGTAAGCAGACAAGAAAAGCCGACTTTAAGTGGTTTCCTTGAAGAAGTTGCGTTAATTGCCGATATTGACAATCTTGACCAGTCAGCCAAGCAAGTTATGCTTATGACACTTCACAGTGCAAAGGGACTTGAATTTCCTATTGTATATATGACGGGGCTTGAAGATGGGCTATTTCCGGGGTATATGAGCATAGTGAGTGAAGACCCGACAGACCTTGAAGAAGAACGAAGACTTTGTTATGTTGGTATAACAAGAGCGCAAAAAGAGCTTAATATAAGTAGTGCCAAGATGAGAATGGTTCATGGTGAAACACAGATGAATAAGGTGTCAAGATTTGTAAAAGAGATACCAGAAAAGTATCTTTACATTGAAAATCACTGTGACAAGAAAGGAAATAATTCTTTTGGAGAAGAAAATATTTCTCAATCATCAAGATTTGACTTTAGAGCAAGTGCAAGAGCTGCGCTTAAGATGTATGGAAGTGGAAATACTTCAGATTATAAGAGTGCAAAACGTGTAGCGATAGATGGTAATTCAGGCAATAGCATGGGTTCTACATCTTATGGTAAGCCATCATATGCAAGGACAACTACTAATTATGGTGGTGTTAAAGGTAGTACGTCTTACAGCACTAAAAGTTCTTATAGTTCAGCAAGCACTATCAGAAATACAGCAAATGCAGTTCCGAATAAAAAAGTTGGTTTTGGGAAAGAATTTCCAATGGATATATTTGATATTAAAAAGCCAGCAAAAGCAGTTGAAGTTAGTAACAGCGAACTAGGCTATGAAGTTGGTGATACTGTAGTGCATGAACTTTTTGGTATAGGAAAGGTGAAGTTAATAGAACCATCACCAAGAGATTATAAAGTTACTGTAGAATTTGAGAATGATAACTTTGGAACAAAAAAAATGCTTGCAGGCTTTGCAAAATTAAAAAAACAGTAGCAAAACATAAATGCGTATGATATAATCAACTTATACATTTAGCAACGGAAAGGGGTCATAACATGAATAGAGATAAGATTGAAGAATTAATCGCATCAAGCAAGATTAATAGTTTAATTAATAAGAAAGAAGAAGAACCAAAGAAAACTACTAATTGGATTATAGTTGGTCTTGCAATAGTTGGAGCAGTAGCAGCAGTTGCCGCAATTGCTTACGGAGTTTACAGATATTTTACTCCAGATTATCTTGATGATTTCGATGACGACTTTGAAGACGATGATGACTTTGAAGAAGACGACTTTGAAGATGATTTTGAAGACGAAGAATAAGATACACATTAGTGTTTAATTGAGTTTCTGAGTTTGATGTTTATACCACTGACTGATACTTTCGGTCAGTGGTATTTGTTTGTAATTTATTTGAAAGGATATTTTTATGAAAAAAGGACAGATATATACAGGAAAAGTACAGTATGCAGATTTTCCAAATAAAGCTGTAGTTACAGTTAATTCAGATAATCCAGAAGATAACGGTAAAAAAGTTATAGTTAAAAACTCAATTCCGGGACAAACTGTAAGATTTATGGTTAATAAAAAACGTAAGGATAAATGTGAAGGAAGACTTCTTGAAGTATTAGAAAGTTCTTCAATAGAAACTAATGAAAAGTGTAAGCATTTTGGACAGTGTGGAGGTTGTGTTTATCAGTCAGTAGCATATGATAAACAGCTTGATATTAAGTGTGAGCAGATAAGAAAGATACTTACACAAGCTATAAGAGATGAGTTTGAATTTGAGGGAATAATAGGCAGTCCAGTATCAGAAGAATATAGAAATAAAATGGAATTTTCTTTTGGTGATGAAGTAAAAGACGGTGACCTTGCATTAGGACTTCATAAAAGAAATAGTATGTATGATATTGTAACTGTTGAAGGTTGTAAAATCGTAGATAGTGATTATAGAAAAATACTTGTATGTGTATATGAATATTTTAAGGATAAAAATGTGTCATACTATCACAAAATGCGACATGAAGGTTATTTAAGACATCTTCTTGTAAGAAAGGCAGTAAAGACTAAGCAAATTCTGGTAGATATTGTTACAAGTACACAGTTGGAATTTGATATGAGTGAACTTGCTGACAAACTTAAAGCATTAGAGCTTGATGGTGAGATAGTCGGATTTTTACATACATTTAACGATAGTATTGCAGATGTTGTAAAAAATGATAAGACTGATATTATCTTTGGCAGAGATTACATTGAAGAAGAACTGTTAGGATTGAGCTTTAAAATAACACCATTTTCATTTTTCCAGACTAACTCATTAGGTGCAGAAGTACTTTATTCTAAGGCAAGAGATTATATTGGAAGCACTAAAGACAAGGTTGTATTTGACTTATATAGTGGAACTGGTACAATTGCACAGATTATAGCACCAGTTGCTAAAAAAGTTATTGGTGTTGAAATTGTAGAAGAAGCGGTTGAAGCAGCAAAGGAAAATGCTAAGCTTAACGGGCTTGATAACTGTGAGTTTATAGCTGACGATGTGCTTAAGGCACTTGACAATATCAAGGAAAGACCAGACTTTATTATATTAGACCCACCAAGAGATGGAATTAATCCTAAGGCACTTGAAAAGATTATTAATTATGGTGTTGACAAGATGGTATATATCTCATGTAAACCAACTTCACTTGCGAGAGATTTGGAAATGCTTCAAGATAGGGGATATGTTGTGGAAAAAGGATGTTGTATAGATATGTTCCCAAACACAGTTCATTGTGAATCAATCGTGTTATTAAAACGTGTAAAATAAAAGATTATTAAATTAAATAAACTTAAAAGAACCATTTTACTGAAGTAGGAAAATGGTTCTTTCTTTAATATAGTTATGCTTGTATAATATTTCTTTTCACAAACAATAAATTTATATTCTTTTTGTATTAATATAAAATTAGTATTTATTATATATTTGACCACGATTACCATCATTAATTAATCCCCCATTCTTTTTTACAATCTTCAAGAGAGTATTCTTCTGTATTGTCAGGGTCATTGAGATATTCTTGATAGAGACTTTCACATAAAGCGTCATCGTTTTCATCGTCTGTAAGTTTACGGACATAGGCAATAATGTACTCTATTTTGTAATCTGGAAATTTATCAATTAATTCTAAAAGTTCTTCTTTTTTGCTCATAAAAATCCTCCTCATAAAAATATATATCTGTATTATATATTATTAATATAAAAAATGCAGTATAAAAAATCGCTCAAATGTTCCACATAAACGACCCAATATTCCTTGCGTGAAAAAAATGTCGATTTATGTCGTATAATATATATTATTTAACGTGAGTTCGACAAAAACACCTATGCAGAAATAGTAGTACCTAACTGTATAGATGGCTTTTTTGGTAAAAATGAGTATGCAACAAGTCCTGACACAACATTTGTTACAAAGTTACTTATACTTCTGTGCCTAGAATGTTCTATGTAACAAATGTTTTTAAGAAAATCATTTACTGACTCTATAACTGCTCGTTTCCTTAAAAGTATTTTATCACTAATTGGCATCATTTTATCATGCTTACTATTTTTTCTTTGTTTAGTTATTAGATGGATGTCTTTACTTAAAAGATGTTCCATCAAGTCCTGAGAAATATAACCTTTATCTGCAAAAAGTTTGCCATATAAATTTTTTGTAAGTTGATTTATAACCTTTTCATTTCGGTCATCAGTATTTCCTGGTGTAAGACAGAAATTTAAAATTTCTCCACTATCATTAATTGTTAAATGAAGTTTAAAACCATAAAACCAACCTGTAGAGCTTTTACCTCTCTTTGCGACATCTTTAAACACTTTATGCTGTAAAATCCTATGACTATCACATACATCTAGTGTTGTAGAGTCAATAAAACTAATACCTGTACAATTACCAGTTTTATATATTTGCATAAATAAAGTGAGTGGCATTACAGTATAGGGCATAAGCTCTACAAAACGGTTATAACTTACAAGTTTAGGAAAGAACTTTTTATATTTAGTTGCAATAAGCCTAGTGTAGTACCATTTAAAATTTCTATATCCAAAAAGATGAAAACTAACACAAATAGTCATAATTTCACTTAATGATAATTTACGAGAAGGTTGTAAATTTAAACTATTTTTATCACAAGAAATTAAATAATGTTGTAAATAAGAATTTAATTCATTACAAAAGTTGTCAAGTTCATAAAAAATT
>ERZ860148.34-NODE-34-length-102048-cov-5.623680_pt1 | contig 102048 bp, 94 predicted proteins | sample MGYA00509981_ERZ860148 | MGnify/ENA primary metagenome ERZ860148 (study PRJEB30046, sample SAMN00715199) | human gut metagenome | study: EMG produced TPA metagenomics assembly of the A metagenome-wide association study of gut microbiota in type 2...
TACCACAGGCTTATAGCCGCAGAGCAAACCACCAGCTGAGCTGGTGGTCATGATTTTTAAAACTACTTGTTAGATGAGACTAACTATGGTAATATATAACTAATAAAACTACATATTTTAATAATATTTAAGCCATAAGTCATGCACACATGGCTATGTGGCTTAACATTTACTTATTAGTAGTTATTAACAATGTGTGCAGAAAAGAGGTTGTTATGAATATTGTGGAATTTAAAAATGTTGTGAGAACATATGCATCTGGTGATAATACATTTAATGCGTTAGATGGTATTGACCTTTCTTTAGAAGATGGTAAGCTTATTGTAATATTAGGCCCTAGCGGTGCTGGTAAGAGTACGCTTCTTAATATGCTAGGTGGTCTTGATAGTCCAACGAGTGGAACTATTATCGTTGATGGTAAAGATATATCTACATTATCTAATAATGAATTAGCTGATTACAGAGCTTCAAAGGTGGGCTTTGTATTTCAGTCATATAATCTTATACCAACACTTACCGTTCTTGAAAACATTTCCCTTGTAAATGAAATAGCTCCCAATCCAATAGACGCAAAAGAAATGTTAAAAGAAGTCGGACTTGAAAGACACATGAAAAATTTCCCATCTGAATTATCAGGAGGTGAACAGCAAAGAGTATCAATAGCTAGAGCATTAACTAAAAATCCTAAGATACTTCTTTGTGATGAACCGACTGGTGCGCTTGACTCGCAGACAGGTGTAATGGTATTAAAGTTACTTCTTAAAATGGCAAGGAACTACGGAAAGACTATTATTATAGTAACCCATAACCAAAATATTGCACTTATGGCTGATACCGTTATAAAAGTAAAAAATGGCAAGATTAAGTCTTGTGAAAATCAAGCTAAACCATTAGCTGTTGATGAAATTGACTGGTAGAAAGGTGGGAGTCTTATGTTATTTAAAAAGCTGCTTAGAACTATTAAGCATTACAAAGCACAATTTATTTCAATGATACTTATGGTTACGTTGGGTATTGGTGTACTTTTTGGTTTTAATGTTGAATGGTATACGATAGAGCAAGACACGAATGACTTTTTTGAAAGAACAGGTTTTGCGGATTATAGAGTAGTGTCTACAAATGGATTTTCTGAAAGTGATACGCAAAAAATAGCAGATATTGATGGTGTAGACGATGTTACAAGATATTTTTCAATGAATATGCAGCGCAAAGACTCATCACATCTTATAGGTGTGTGTGTAACTACTAATGCGAATGTGTCAGGTTTTATTGTTACAGAAGGTGCTGCTTATGATGAAAATGATACATCAGGCTTTTGGTTATTTGACAAATATGCAAAGGCTAATGATATCAATATAGGTGATACTTTAAATCTTACATATGAAACGATAGAGCTTACGGGTGAAGTAAAGGGACTTATTGAAGCTGGAGAACAGATGATACCACTTCAAGATAGTGACCAGCTTATGCCAGATTTTAGCAAGTATGGATATGTGTACATTTCGCCTAAGACATTTGAAGATACCATTGTTGATAATTATAAGGAAAAATATCTTAGTAAGATAAGCGATATTATACAAGAGAGTATTAATTCAGGAAATGCTGATATTATAGACAGTGATTTGTCACAGCAATATGCTTCTTTAATATCTGGTGAGCAGATTAACAATATCAACGCTTCTGATATAGTGGATAAATATTATTCTCAAGTTAATGTAAAGTCATCACTTAGTAAGGCTGATTTTACAGAAAGACTTGAAGAAGCTGTCGGTGAAACACTTATGGTACTTACAAAAGACGAAACTGTTTCTTATTCAGAGGCAAATGGAGAAGCTACCGAAGGTAAGACGATGGCTTCAATTCTTCCAGTGCTATTTCTTGCAATTGCAATTCTTACTATGATTACGACTATGCAAAGAATTACAGCAAATGAAAAGACTCAGATTGGTACACTTAAAGCCTTAGGTTTTCGTGATGTGAGAATTATAAGACATTATACTTCATTTGCAATACTTATAGCATTGGTAGGTTCAGTTGTCGGAATTATTTTAGGTTACGGTATTGGATACTATGTTATGAACCCTAACGGAATGATGGCAACTTATATTGTTATGGACGATTGGAGTCTTAAAGTACCATTTTGGACTTGGCTTATCATTATAGGTATAGATGTACTTATGATACTTATAGGTTATTTGTCTGTTAAGAACACACTTAAAGGAACTGCGGCGGACACATTAAGACCTTATACTCCTAAGAAAATTAAAAATATGCTTATTGAAAAAACTCCTTTGTGGGATAAGTTTGGATTTGCAACAAAATGGAATTTAAGAGATGCAATGCGACACAAATCAAGAACAATTGTTACATTTATCGGTATATTGGGTTGTATGGTTATGATAGTTGCAACAATTGGTATGTCAGATACTATGGATAATTATCTTAATGTGTATTACACTGATGTAATGAAGTATAACACAAAGGTAAATATTTCTGATGAAGCCGACAATGAAAAGGCAGTAGAACTTGCTAATAGGTTAAATGGTGATTACAGTGCTTCTATAAGTGTTCAACTTGAAGATACTGCTTATTCACTTGATGTTTATAATATTGAAAATGATATGATATGTTTCCTTAATGAAAACAATGACATTATAGAGCTTCCAAGTGATGGTGCGCTTGTCAGCCTTAGAATAATGGAAAAGTATAATCTCAAAGAGGGAGATGTTATAACCGTTTCACCATTTGGCACTAGTGAAAAATATGATATAAAGATAGCAGGTGTTGCAAGGTCAATGTCTGAAAATATTAATGTTTCGCTTGAATATGCTAATAAGATATATTCTGATAACAATGTAAAGCTTACTGACAGCGATAGATATAAGATTGGCAATATATATACAAGTGAAAGTAAGGATAATATAAGTGATGATATTATTTCAACTATGCAGACTAAAAAAGAGATAGAAGAAACGTTTTCATCATTTATGGGTATGATGTATCAGATGATTGGTATTCTTATCGTGGCAGCAGTTGTATTAAGTCTTGTTGTGTTATATAATCTTGGTGTAATGAGTTACATTGAAAGATATCGTGAAATGGCAACGTTAAAGGTAGTAGGCTTTAAGGATAAGAAGATAAGCAGTATTCTTATAAGTCAGAATATATGGATAACAGTAATCGGTATAATAGTAGGTATTCCAGCAGGAGTTGGCGTGTTAATATACATGATTGACAACCTTGCTTCTGAATATGAAATAATGGCACATTGTGGAGTGCTTACATATACAGTAGGCCCTGTTATTACATTTGCCGTATCCTTGATTGTTGGTGTGATGATTTCAAAGAAAAACAAACATATTAATATGGTCGAAGCACTTAAAGGAGTTGAATAAAAGTGCTTTGAGAATGAGGTGTAAAATGGAATTTAGTGAGTTAATTGAAAAAAGAAGAAGTATACGTTCATACGACCTATCAAAAAGAGTTACAAAACAACAGATAGAAGAATGTGTCAATTCTGCTATTCAAGCACCATCTTGGAAAAATTTGCAGACATCAAGATATTATTGCATATTGGAAGAAGAAAAAGCACAAGAATTTGCAAAGAAGTGTCTTCCAGAGTTTAACATTAATAATTCAAATGGAGCTTCACTTGTTATAACTACATTTGTTAAAAATGTAGTTGGCTTTAATAAAGAAACACATGAACCAGTAACAGAGTGTGGCAACGGCTGGGGATATTACGACTTAGGACTTCACAATGAAAACTTCATATTAAAAGCGAAAGATATAGGGCTTGATACACTTATAATGGGTATCCGTGATGGTGAAGAAATAAGAAAGTTTTTAAATATTCCAGACACAGAAGAAGTAGTTTCAGTAATAGCAGTAGGATACGCCACAAAAGAAGCTACAAAGCCTAAGAGAAAAGAAGTGGGAGATATTTGTAAATTTATCTAAGAATTGGTGGAAGCAAATATTGAAGTTATTTGATAATAATAACTAAATAAAAAATATTAAAATGCCTTAATTATTGCAAAAAGCAATAGTTGGGGCATTTTTTGTGTTTTGACGAACTTTTATGACAGAATAGAGCAGGAGCGGTGGAACTTATTTAGAAGAATTACCACATGAAAATAGATTATCATATCAAATTTACAAATAATGACCACATATGTAAAAGATGGCTCTACATTTTGATAACAGGTTAAAAGTAATAATTGACCACATATGTCAATTTCAATACAACAAACCAAAAAATCCACACTTCAAAAAACAAATAATTAAAAAAGTATTTTGAATTGCATATACTATTAGACAAATTTCAGCAAAAAGTTTATAATTATATAAAGTGAATTATAAAATGTACGTAAAATTAGAATATCTATTAATTAAAGACGGGCAGGAATGGAGATTAAAGTATGAGTGATACGAAGAAAATTGTAAATGTTATTATAACAAATGTAAGTAGTATAAACCCCGAGTATTATCAAAAACGTAGATATATTTATGAAGATGATGAAATAAATGAAGAAAATACGATTGAAGGTTGGGTTACTAATGAACCGCCTATTAAGTATTTAATAAAAGATTTAAAATCAAAAAATCAAAAATTAGATAAAGTAATTCTTATAACAAGTAATGAAGCAAATGAAAAAATTAAAAAACCAGAAATAAGAGATAATAAAAATAATAATATTGAAGCTGATTATTGTATAGAATTAATTGATAAAATAAAGAAATTCTGCAATCAAGAAAATATCACTATTAATTGTTCAGATATAAATAATATTATTGATTTGAAACAAAATAAATTGATTATTAAGAAAAGTAATAATAATAATGAACTAATAGTGGAAATTCAAAAAGATATTCCTAAAAATCAGTTTGAACAAAAATTTGGCTATGATAAAGTTTCTTCTGTTAGAGTATTAACTGATAATATATCAGAATTTTGCGAAGAAAAAGGATTTGATTGCCCTAATATGGATACTTGTATTGACTTAGGAGAAGGTAATAAAGACTCTGATGTTACATCAGCCATTACAGAAGTTAGTAGCAAATTGATTGAATTATTACAGGATAAAGATTCACAAGTCAATCTATATATAGAAGCCAATGGTGGTATACGATATGTTCTAGTGATGCTTATAGCCATAATAAATGCCTTAGAAACAGTGTATGATAATATTAAACTTAAAAAAATTTTTAGCATGGTACTTTCTGATAGAGATAAAGATGGAAGAATTTATATTCGTGATACTTCTATGATATATGCTTCAATAGAGCTTGTATCTGCAATAAAAGAGTTTATTAATTATGGAAGAATAAAGTCATTACAAGATTATTTTAAAAAGAGAAAGGAAATAAGTAAACATAAAAATCTAGACAATTTTTCAGAAGAAGTTTTTGATGATATTAATAAATGTGTTAATAATCTTAGTCAATTAGCAGATAATTTGCAGTTATGTAGAACCGAGCAAATTATTAATAGTTTTTATGGCACAAATGATACTAATAGTATAAAAGAAGTATTAGAAGAATTTAAAAATAAGTATGATAAAGATGATATTAACAATTCAGATGCAAAAGTGTTTAATGATGTTATTAAGAATATATTGCAAGAATATAAGGATATTTATAATAATACAGATAAATATCAAAATAAATTTTTAAATCTTCCAAAGATTATACAATGGTGTATTGACAAGGATTATATACAACAAGCATTGACACTTTGTTCTGAGCGACTTCCAAAGTATATTGTTGAAAATGGCATTGTTACAATTAATGAAACTTTAAAAGAAGTAGCTTCAAAAAGTAAAAAAAATTATGAAGAAAATTATCATTTTTTAGTTCAATATATTTATAGTTCTTATTATAAATTTGTTTCATATTCTAAGTTATATGAATTGTTAGATTTATATAAAAAACAATATAACTTATATAATATTTTAAGTGAAGAAAAACAGGAGAAGTTATCTGATATAGAAAATATATCTAAAAAGCTAAATGATATAATAAAGATTAATAATAGAGAAAAAACAGCTTGGGTTAATAGTGTTAAAAAGTCTTTTGAAGATTTGATAGTGGAAGATAATCAAAAATTAGAAGAGTTATTAAATGAAGTCGATAAAGTTATACCTGACATTAAAAATGAAACAAATAATAACAATAAAAAATTTGATAGAATTATAGATAAATATTTAAAGAATTTTAAATTTGATGAATATACTAAAGATTATAATAAATATTTGTCAAAAGCAGAAGAATTTTCTCAACAACTAAAAAAACAAATAGAGGCAATCTCGAAAGGTACAATAAATAATAAAAATCAATATAACAAAGATAGTTTAAAGTACGCATATTTTTATTTATTTGATGACAAATATTTAACAACTTCCGATATGGATACATTTATTAAAATGCAGGTTATATATGGAATATTAAAGCAACAAAGGAATTTGTCAAACCATGCGTCAGATGGTAATAGACAACAAAGTGATAATGTGTTAAGTATGGAGCAAATTAAAGTTTTGATAAAAGAAGAATTAAATGTAATCAATGAGTACAATAACAAACATAATAAATAATTATAATGCTAATATAAAGGAGAACAGAACAAATGTTTATTAATTTATCAAATCACACTTCAGAAAATTGGGGTGAATTTCAGAAAAAAGAAGCTATTAAATATGGTGATATTATTGATATGCCATTTCCAGCAATAAGTCCTTATCTATCAAGTGAAGAATTAGATGTTATAGTAAATGAATATTACGAAAAGGTGAGAAAATACAATTCTCCAGTTGTTATGTTGCAAGGTGAATTTATCTTTACATTTAGATTAGTTACAAAGTTAAAAAATGCTGGAATTAAAGTTGTAGCAGGGCGAAGCGAAAGAGTTGTAAAAGAAACGGTTAATGAAAATGGAACTGCAATAAAAAGAAGCGAATTTAATTTTGTAGGCTTTATGGAGTATTAATAATATTGATTAAAAGTATCTAATTGATTTACTAAGGAGGGTATATGTGCAAAAAAGTTTTAGCGATGTACGATGTAAGGGGTATTCAAAATTATATTTATAGAACCCCACATATTAAAGATGCTATGGGAGCTTCAATTATAGTAGAAAAAATAATTGTAAATGCTTTAAAAGACGCATGCCAAAAACAAAGTGAAGAAAAAACACTCAAACTAGATATAAATGATAAAGACTTAGATTGGGAAGAAGGTGATGATTATAAAAAATTTCAACCATCAAATAAATCCGTACAAGTTCTTTATATTGGTGGTGGTAATGCTTATGTTATGTATAAAAACAAAGATTTATGTGTTGCAATAAATAAAAAAATGTCAAAGTATATTATTGAAAATACATATTCTTTACAATTAGCTACAACTTATGTCGAAGTCACTGGTGACTATGAAAAAGATTATGATAAACTTCGTGAAGAAATGAACAAAGTAAAAGCTAATATGTCAGGAGCTAAACCATTAGGAGCGCTTCCTATTATGAAAACCGAAATAAAGACAGGATATCCAGCTGTTGCAGATGTAGAGATTGATAAATATCGTGTTGATATAAGTAAAGAAACATTTTTAAAATTAGATGAGAAAAATGAAAAAATTAAAGAATTAAAAGAAGATAAGTTTCTTGAAAATTATATTAATGAAGGTAAAGATAGCAGAATTGCTGTAGTACATATTGATGGCAACAATATGGCAAAACGTATTGCAAAACAGATAGAAAATATTAAAGATTATACAAAAGCCGTTAATATTATGCGAAAAATATCTCACAATATTAAAACTTCATATAACGATACTTTTGACAAGATGAAAAAGAAATTTGAAGATGAAGAAGTATTACCTAATGAGAATATTGAGCGTTTTATTAGAAAAATAATTGTTGCTGGTGATGATATTACTTATGTTTGCAATGCGCATATTGCATTAGAAACTGTGCGTTATTTTAGTGAAAATATTGCTGGAAAAGTTATGGTTAATAACGATAACTTGGAAGAATTGGATGAAAAAGAAAAAAAAGAATATATAAAAGAATATGGTTTTAGTATATGTGCAGGAATAGCATATATAGGAAGTCACTTCCCATTTTATACAGCTTATGAGGTTGCAGAGGAATGTTGCTCAAATGCTAAGAAAGTAGCTAAAGCTGAAGAAAATCGTGATGGAGAACGTATTGGTAATTATGTGGATTTTCAGATATGTAAAAACATCCATTGTCGTAATCTTGATAGAATAAGACAAGAAGAATATTGTACACCTACAGGAGAAAATCTTCTTATTCGTCCATATTATATTCCTACAGAATATCAGTATGAATTAGAAAAAAATGCTAACAAAGAAAATGATTATACAAATCTTAAAAAAAATATTATTGCATTTTCAGATAGTAAAAACATTCCACGTTCTTATGTGAAAGATATTTGTAATACATATAGTTTAGGTAAATATCAAACTAATACATTATATTCATTTTTAAAATCTAGAAAACATAAGTTACCAAATGGTGAAAACGAAATGTATCGAGATATAAATGGAAAATCTACAGCTCTGTGGTATGACGCAGTAGAAATTATGGATTACAATTTATTTATTTTAAAAGATAAGGAGAATGTTAATGAAATATAATTATATTATGAAAATTGAATTGTTAAGTGATATGTGTACATCTGATGGTGGTGTATATAACAGTTCAATTGATATAGATGTGTGTTATGATACATTTGGTTTCCCGTATATTCCTGCTAAACGTTTGAAAGGCTGTCTTAGAGAATGTGCAATTGAACTTTCCGATTGGGGTGTTAAAATTGATATTGATGATATGTTTGGAGCGCAAACAAAAGAAAATAAGAACGGAAATATTATTATAAGGGATGCTTATATACAAGATAGACAAAAATATATAGATGAAATACAACAGTATAAAAATACAGCACCAGTACTATGCCACCCACAAAATATTTTAAATACATTTACATATTTAAGAACACAAACTTCAATTGATTATAATACAGGTGTAGCAAAAGACCAGTCGCTTAGAACAATTCGAGTTGTAAATAAAGGATGTGTATTTTATGCTAATATATCTATGAATGAAAAATACGAAGAAAATCTTAGAAAATGTACTACCATATTAAAGCATATAGGAATTATACGAACAAGGGGAATGGGAGAGATTAAGGTAACATTAGAAAAGATAACAAACTCAGATACAGATATAATTAATAGAATTAATAACAATTTAGTCTGTGCAAAGTATAGGAATGGTGCTAATTATCTTGAATATGCTATTACTTTAAATTCTCCAATAATCTGTAAGTCTATTAATGGGCAAGAAGAAAATTCTCTTGATTATATTGAAGGTGCAAAAATAATCGGTTATATTTCACAGTATATGAGAGATACTCCAATGTGGAATAATATGTTGCAAGCATTATCAGAGAATAAAATAATATTTTCTAATGCCTATATTAGTAAAGACAATGAGAGATTAACAGAAGTTCCAGCTTCATTTTACGAGATTAAAAATGACAAAGTTAATTATCGAAATAAAATATATGAGCTAGAGAAAAACAAGACAGAAAAACAAAGCAATGAGCAATTAAACAGTATGAAGCATTGTTATGTGAAGTTGCTTAAAGATGGAATAATTAAAAAATTTGACGTTGAAATAGAAGAAAGATACCATCACAGCAGACCAGCCGACAAGTCTATAGGACGAGCTTTGGGTGATAATAACTCAAAGTTCTATCAGATATCATCTATAAGAGCAGGTCAAACATTCAAAGGCTTTATTACTGGCAATGAAAATATTATTAAAAACATTTATGATATAATAAAAGATAATACATTTGCTTCAATAGGCTATTCAAAAAATGGTGAATATGGCGATTGTACAATAAATGTTACAAATACTAATAAAGTTAAATCAAAAAATGTTAGAAAAATGAAAAAGTTCTACATTAAGTTAAATTCACCAACAATTATATACAGTGACAAAGCCACATATACAACTTCTGTGACAGAGCTTGTGAAAGAATTATCATTTGCACTTAATATTGATGAAGATATTCTTCTTAAGAAAATTATTAAAAGATATATCAAAACTACATTTACAGGTGGGTTTAATGTGACTTGGAAACATAGAAAACCAACAATTGCAGCATTTGATAAAGGCACAGTAATTGTATTTGAATTAGCTAGTGATATAGAGCTTCCAAAAGATACAATATGGCTTGGTGAACGCAATATGGAAGGTTATGGTGAGTGTATAATTAGGGAATGTAAAAGTGGTTCTTATAAAGGGCAAATAATTAATGAGAAATTAGTTAATACAATAAATTCAACAACTAACCCTAAAGTTTATTATTCTAGTAATTCGCTTATTAGTAAAGTGGCTATAAATTTATTCTATGATTATTTATATGCAAAAGCTTCAGAATGTGCAGGCGAAGCGAAATATTATTCTGGTGGAACTATAAATAATATGATAATGATGTGTAACGAATGTTCTAGTATTGAACAAGTAAAGAATACATTTCAACAGCGATATGAAAAGACATCAGATAATAAAACACAAAAATTATCTGAAGCTAAAGATATATATAAGAATTCTGATAAGTTAGACGAGTTAAAGAGAGAATTTAATAACATATATAATATAGAGCTATTTTGTGATGAAGAAGAAGAAAAACTTAAACTTTATTATTTAAAGCAATATTTAATTCAATTAAAGTATCAATTACGACGAAAAGAGGAGGCGCAAAATGAGCAATAATAGCAATAACATAATAAAAAGAATATATATAGCCGTAGATGTAACACTTGCTTCTCCACTTTCTATATGTAATGGATTATCTAAAAATACAGACAATGATATATTAAAAAATTCATTGGGAGAGATATTTATTCCGGGAACTTCACTTGCTGGAGCTATGCGTAATTATCTTGAAAATGATAACAATAGTAAATCTATTTTTGGATATGCTAATGGTAATGAAGGAGAAATGAGTTCTTTATTTATAGCAGATACTTATATTGATAAAACTAATATTTCAGTGCGTGATGGTGTGGGGCTTAATAAAGATAAGATTGCAATAGACAACCAGAAATATGACTATGAAATAGTTGAAACGGGCAAAGGTACAATAAGAATTGAAGTTATTATACGAAAATATGATGAAAACAAAGACAAGCTAAAAGATATATGCAAAATTTTAAAAGGCATTTCTAATGGTGATATTCGTTTTGGCTATAAGAAAAATAGGGGACTTGGAAAACTTAAAGTAACAAAGGTTTATAAGTGGGAATTTGATAAAGCAAGTGTTAAGGATTGGCTTAAGTTCAATGAAAAAACACTTGAAGAACAAAAACATTTGGATAATTGTGTATGGGAGAATTGGCAAAACTATAATAATTTAGAAGTTGATAAAAAGTATATATCAATAAGCTTGCCATTAAAATTAACTGGTGGAATAAGTATTCGTAAATATTCTACAATGGTTTATAATGTGAATTTTGAACATATTACAATACAACAGTTATATGAAAATGGAGTTAAAAAACACAATTTACCTATAATTTCCGGCACTAGCTGGGCAGGTGCAATTAGACATCGTGCTGAAAAGATACTTAATCAATTAAAGTGTAGTGAAGCTAAAAGTGAACAGTTAATTAAAAAATGGTTTGGCTATGTTGAAACTAGTAATGATAATACAAAAGAAAAAGCGAGTCAATCCATGGTTAGAATTGATGAAAGTATCCTTAAAAATTCTAATCCGCTTATTACTGTACGAAATAATGTAAATAGGTTTAGTGGTGCAACAGTAGAAGGTGCTTTATATAAAGAAAAGGCGTACTTTGGTGGTGATACTGTATTAAAAATAAAGGTTCAGAAAGATAAAGATGGTTTGTATAAATCACTGATAGCCCTTTTATATCTAGTTATGAAGGACATTGAAAAAGGATATTTGTCAATCGGTGGTGCTACTGCTATTGGTAGGGGACTTTTTACAGAAAATGGTGATATAACAATAACATTTCCTGAAAAAGACAATCTAAATGAATGTAATAAAGAATTAATAAAAATAATACAAAGCGAGGAAATGTGATGGATATAAGAAATTTACAACAAATAGACAAAGCTCCTCATAGTGGTTATATGTTATTGTATACAAGGCAAGATGTAATATTTGAAAAATATGACAATATAGATAATATTAAAAATGACATATTGTCAAAAGTGGATAGCAAATCCAATAATGAATTATTAGAAGTACATTTATTTGATAATGAAAAAGAATATCGAGCTATAAAGACCACTTCACACAGAATATATCAAAATAGTGCTAAGGATGCAATAGAGTGTGTGGTAAGTGATGATGAAGTTGAGATTGAAGTTAAGGCACAAGCTAAAAAAGTTAAGAATGATGATGATAAGAAAGAGGAGGATGAGTCAAATGTAGTTGATATATATACAGAAGATATTCTTTTGGACAATGATTTTAACACAATCATGGATAAAATAACTGTTATCAATTATATAATATATGATAACAACGGAATGGCAGAGATGTACAATTATCGACTTACGATTACGAAAAACTATGGAGGGGCAAATGATGAAAAGTGAATTTTTAAATCCTTATAATTTTGTAAAACTTCCTAAAAGTAAAAGAACAAAATATAATGATAGTGATAAGCACACTGGAGTAATTGAGTATTCTATTACAACAAAAACACCGTTATTTATTCCGAATACAAGTTCTGAAACTGCTTTTTTACAAAGTGATAAATGTGTTGATACAAAGGATATACACCAATCTTATGATTTTTATTCATATACTATGTTAGAAGCTAATAAAAGATATGAAAATGAATATCACAGCCCTGTAATTCCGGGAAGTGAAGTTCGTGGTATGGTAAGAAGTATATATGAAACACTTACGGCTTCTTGTATGAGTGGATTGACAGAAGATGAAACTCCAATTAAGAAAGTTGATGGAACATACAAGCCGGGACTTATAACTAAAAATAGGAATAGTTATGCTATTTTTGAAGCTAAAAGTATTAGAACAGATTTTGATGATAAAAAGGTTGATGATAAAAAATTGCTTGATGGTGAAAAAATTTTTATAAAAAAACCTGACAAAAACCAAAAGACAATAAACAGTTATTCAAAAAAATATACAAGTTACTATAATACAGAAGGTTATATTATTAACTGGGGAGCTACAAAAAAGAATAAAGAACAATATGTTTTTTATAAAAAGAATGAAGAAGCTCTTTGTCATATTGATAAAAAATTTATTGAAAGTGAAGAAACTCTTTTAAAGATTATCAAAGATTATAAAGAAAATCTTGATTTAGAAGATAAAGACAAAAAAGAAGAATATGAAAAATGTGATATATATGAAACGGCTTTAAAAAATTTTATTAATGGTGCTTCTAAAGAAGAATATTTTCCTGTAAATTATATAGCATTAAATAATTCACCTGATAATGTATATATATCACCATATACTATATCAAAGGAAGTTTATAAAAATACTATTGGAAAACTTGCTGGTGAATTTGCACCTTGTAAAGACGATAGTGAAGTTTGTCCTGCTTGTGCTTTATTTGGTAGAATAGGAGAAAAACACACAAGTTCTATAGCTTCAAAGCTTCGTTTTGCAGACTTATATCCAGTTGATAAAAATAAAGCACTCAAAGATTTTTATTATAAAGATACTCTTACAATACAAACGTTGGCCAATCCACAACTTAATAATGTAGCATTTTATCTTCAAAGACCTAACAATGCTAATTTTTGGACTTATGATTATTATATTGATAAAAATGATTTAACAAATGTAAAAATAGAACAAGGAAAATTAAGAGGAAGAAAATATTATTGGCATCATAAAAAATGTTCGTTTCCTGAACAAGTAGAAGTAACTAAATTAAATAAAACAATACGCCCTGTAAAATCAGATATTACATTTAACGGTAAGATTTATTTTGAAGATATCTCTAAAAGGCAACTTAAAGAGTTAATATGGATTATAAATGGCGGCAATGTAGATAGTAAAGGAAATGCAGATATTTGTTATAAATTAGGAACAGGTAAACCTCTAGGACTTGGAAGTGTGAAATGCAATGTTAATAACGTATTTGAAAGAGTATTAAACATAAATGGTGATGATATAGAATATAAAGAAATAGATATTGCTGATGAATATAAAGAAGTTAGTTATGATAATGTTGGTTTTTGTGAGAGTGCAAAAGCAGAATTTTTAAATATTTGTAATTATAATGCTGTTCCAGAAGATATTATGATATCGTATCCTAGACAGAAAGACCAAATGGAAGACGAAGTGTTAGAAGAAGGATTTTTGTGGTATCAAAATAATCAGATTACTAAACAGAAAAATAATAAAAAAATTGATAAACATAATAAGGTATGTATAAAGCAAATTCTTCCAACAGCCGAAAAAGTGACAACATTGAAGGCTAATGTGCCACAAAAAGCAAGTAAAAAGTAATATGACACATTTACGTCGTGGAGTTGCAGCTCTTAATAATGATAAAGGTGTTGCACATGAACCAATTGAGGTCGAAGACGATGATTAAAAGACATTGAAAGAAAATAACTTTAATGGTATTGGTAAACCTGAACCTTTAGGAGAATTAAGTGGTTTTTGGAGTAGACGTATTGATGATACAAATAGATTTGTATATCGTATCAATAATGGTGTATTAGAAATTTTATCATGCAGGGGTCATTATGATGACTAATTTATGATATATTATAAAAAATAGGTTGTCGCTTTAACAAAATCTATACAAAATATAAATATGAGCTTAACTATCTATATTTTATATGAATTTGTTTGTTGCGACAACCCTATTTTAAATAACAATTTACTTGTAAATATAGTAGCTTTTATTAATTATTTTCTTTTTGAGCCTTTTCTTGTACTTCTTTCTCCGCCTTCTCTTCGGCTTCTCTAGCATACTGCGCTCTGTATCTTTCTTCGTCGGCTTCTATTTGTTTTTTCGTCTTTTTAGTACTCTTACTCATAAAGAATACTATTACACCTAATATAGCAATAGGAATAAGAACTGTAATTACACTTGACATTATTTCTGTAAAGAATTGACTGTCTGTGATGGACTTGGCAATTTCTTTATACTCTGCGGAATCTACTATTGATAAAAGCTTTTGTGCAGCTTCGTCTGATATTTCATTTTCATTGCTTTGCAAAGTATAAGTGATTGATTTTCCCATCATAACTGTATAATACTTTTTTATATAAGTTGTTACTTTGTTGTTAGATACTGACTTTACATCTACAACAAAATATGATGTTGTATCATTTTTGTAAATGCTTGAAGAAGTTACATTTTCAGTAACACTTGAATTTTCAATATTGTCACAAGCTTCTACATATTGCGTGAATTGTGTATTAAGAGTATCTTCATCAGCTTCGTTAAAGTTCTTTACTGAAGTATCAGCATTTTTTCCATTTATAAGTATCTCATAATTAATATCATTAGTCTTGGGAATAGCTTCAAGATAAATGTTATTTGTTATCATAAGTGAACGAAGTTCTTCAACATCATCAGTTCCGACCTTATCAAGATATGCGTTGTTTGAGGTTACATTTCTTGTAAAACCAACAAGGTCATCGGGAACAGACACTTGCAGGCTTATGTCAGAAAACTTATATGTAGTAGCGGAGTCTGCTGCCATAACACTAATAGGACTTATCGTTGTAACTATACAAATTAATGCAGTAACAACAGCAGAAGTTTGTTTTGCCAATCGTTTAATTGTGTGTGAAAAATTTCTCAAAAGTTGATACCTCCAAAATGATATTGTAAAATGAATAATATCATATAACTTTACAAAAAGCAATTTAACTGATATTATATAGTGGCAATTATCTAAAAGCATTTTACTTACTTATTGCTTGAATAATCTGCGGTTTAAGTGTGTTATAACCAGTAGATAAAATATAATAAAAAATCATTAAATTATTATAAACAGTAACGTAAGTAAGCTGATTTTTGTAAGTTACATTTCAAAATGGAATGTAACAAGTATAACTTTTGTAACACTAAGTTTTGTTAAATATATTTCAAAGAAAGGAGAAGCTATTTAATATTAAATAGCAACATTAATATGAGTAAACCAATAGTAGCAGTAGTTGGCAGACCGAATGTAGGTAAGTCAACGCTTTTTAATGTATTGGCAGGACAGGATATATCTATTGTAAAAGATACTCCTGGCGTAACAAGAGATAGAATATATGCAGAAGTGTCGTGGCTTGATAAGTCATTTACACTTATTGACACAGGCGGTATCGAGCCAGATACAAATGATATCATTCTTTCACAGATGAGAGAACAGGCAGAAATAGCCATTGAAACAGCCGATGTAATTATATTTTTAACAGATGTAAGACAAGGACTTGTAGACTCAGATGCAAAAGTAGCTGATATGTTAAGAAGGTCACATAAGCCAGTGCTTCTTGTAGTAAATAAAGTGGATAACTTTGATAAGTTTATGCCAGACGTATATGAGTTCTACAATCTTGGTATCGGGGACCCAATTCCAGTATCAGCCGCTTCAAAGCTTGGTATTGGTGATATGCTCGATGAAGTTGTAAAGAACTTCCCAGAAGGCTCAGATATAGACGAAGAAGACGACAGACCTAAGATAGCCATAGTAGGTAAGCCTAACGTAGGTAAGTCTTCTATAATCAATAAGCTTATTGGAAACAATCGTGTAATCGTTTCTGATATCGCAGGAACAACTAGAGATGCTATTGACACACCAGTAGTCTACAATAAGAAAGAATATGTGTTTATTGACACAGCAGGTCTTAGACGTAAGAATAAGATTAAAGAAGAAATTGAAAGATATAGTATTATTCGTACAGTGGCAGCAGTTGAAAGAGCCGACATTGTCGTTATAGTAATCGACGCAACAGAAGGTGTTACAGAGCAAGATGCTAAAATTGCGGGTATAGCTCACGAAAGGGGCAAAGGTATTATTATCGCCGTTAATAAGTGGGATGCTATTGAAAAGAATGATAAAACTATATATGAACACACTAATAAGATAAGACAGACACTTGCATTTATGTCTTACGCAGAAATATTATTTATTTCCGCAAAGACAGGTCAAAGACTTAATAAGCTTTATGAACTTATTGATACTATTATAGAAAGTCAAAACCTTAGAATACCAACAGGTGTATTAAATGAAATTCTTACAGAAGCCGTTGCAATGCAGCAGCCACCTTCAGATAAGGGTAAACGACTTCGTATCTACTATATGACTCAAGTAGCTGTAAAACCACCTACATTTGTAATGTTTGTTAATGACAAACAGCTTACTCATTTTTCATATACACGATATATTGAAAATAAGATAAGAGAGTCCTTCGGCTTTAGAGGTACATCTATTAGATTTATTAATAGAGAACGTAAGGAAAAATAAGCGATTGGAGGTTGTTTCTGATGACAGAACGTATATTATGTCTTGTAATCGGATATATTTTTGGAAATGTTTTTCAAACAGGGTACTGGTATGGCAAGTTTAATCATATAGATATAAGAGATTATGGAAGTGGTAATGCCGGTACTACAAATGTTATGAGAACACTAGGTAAAAAAGCTGGAATTATAACATATCTTGTAGATGCTTTAAAAGCTGTGTTTTCTGCAATAGTAATACACTTTATATTTGGGAAAAACAGCGATTGTGAAATGCTTTTATTCTTATATAGTGGTCTTGGCGTTGTACTTGGCCACAACTTCCCATTCTACCTTAAATTCAAAGGTGGAAAGGGAATTGCGGCTTCATCTGGCGTTGTAGTGTCGTTACTTTTATTTCCTAAGCACTGTTGGATACTTACAGTGTTAGGTATTATTACATTTGCGTCAGTTACATATATTTCAAAATACGTTTCACTCGGTTCGCTTGTATTTATCGGTGCATTTTTTATTGAAATGATAATCTATGCCGTAAATGGTTGGTTGCCACTTGCAGGTAGTGATTTATATGAAGCACTTGTACTTGTATTTATAATAACTGTGCTTGCATTTATAAGACATCATGGTAATATTAAGCGATTAATTAATGGAACAGAAAGAAAGATTGGACAACATAAAAATTAAAATAACTCACCATTTATTGTTCAACGCAATAGAAGTATGAGAAAAAAGAAAGGATAATAGGAAGATGGCTAAAGTTAGTATAATTGGAGCTGGAAGTTGGGGACTTGGACTTGCTATATTACTTAATAATAATGGGCATGAAGTTAAGGTATGGTCAGTATTTCCGGCAGAGATTGAAGAATTAAAGGTTACAAGAGAAAACAAAAAGTGTCTTCCGGGGGTGAAAATTCCTGAAAGCGTTGAATTTACAGCAGATACAGAGCTTGCAGTAACAACTGCTGACGTTATAGTAATGGCAGTTGCTTCTCCTTATACAAGGTCAACCTCTAAGATAATCGCACCATTTGTTAAAAAGGGACAGTATATTGTAAATGTCGGAAAGGGTATTGAAGAAGATACACTTCTTACACTTTGTCAGATTATTGAGCAAGAAATCCCACAAGCAGTAGTAGCCGTTCTTTCAGGTCCTAGTCATGCCGAAGAAGTTGGCAGGGGTATACCTACGACTTGTGTTATTGGTACACATAAGAAAAAAGACGCAGAATACCTTCAAAATATATTTATGAGTGATGTGTTTAGAGTGTATACAAGCCCTGATATGTTAGGTATATGTATAGGCGGTGCATTAAAAAATGTAATTGCATTAGCGGCAGGTATAGCTGACGGACTAGGCTATGGCGATAATACTAAGGCTGCTCTTATCACAAGAGGAATTGCAGAAATATCACGACTTGGACTTGCTATGGGAGCTGATATGGTGACATTTTCTGGATTATCTGGAATTGGCGACCTTATTGTAACTTGTGCTAGTATGCACAGTCGTAACAGACGAGCTGGTATTCTTATTGGAAAAGGCTATTCAAAAGACGAAGCTATGCAAGAAGTTCAGATGGTAGTAGAAGGTGTATTTTCAGCAAAAGCAGGAGAACAGCTTGCTAAGAAATACAATGTTGAAATGCCTATAGTTGAACAGGTGAACAAGGTGTTATTTGAAGGAAAATCACCAGAAGAAGCAGTTAAAGAGCTTATGTTAAGAGATAAAAAGATTGAAAATGATAACTCTATTGAATGGAAAGAGTGATAAGCTATTTGTGTATTATATTAACTTATACCGCTTTAGTTAATTAGCAAGTTATTTACTTGACAAAGTGGTATAAGTAAATTTTTAGTTATATTTAGTTAAGATTAGAAAGGATAAAGTTATGAGAGTTATAGCTGGAAAAGCAAAAAGTCTTCCATTAAAGACACTTGAAGGGCTTGATACAAGACCTACTACAGATAAGATTAAGGAAACTTTATTTAATATTCTTCAAACAGACATATATGGTTGTAGATTTCTTGATTTGTATTCGGGAAGTGGGGCTATCGGAATTGAAGCATTAAGCCGAGGTGCTAAGGAAGCGGTGCTTGTTGAAAATAACAAGGCAGCAGCTGCATTTATCAAGGAAAATCTTAAGTTTACAAAGCTTGAAGAAGATGCTGTTGTAATGGAGCAAGATGTATTATCTGCCATAAACAGACTTACAGGACATGAAGTATTTGATATTGTATATATGGACGCACCATATAATCACGACTATGAAAGAGATGTTCTTATTGCGTTAAAAAATTCAGGTATTATAGATAAATATACAATTGTTATTATAGAAGAAGCACTTGAAGCAGACCTATCTTATGTTAAAGATTTGGGGTATACAGTATACAAAACTAAGAATTATAAAACAAATAAACACTTATTTCTTAACCTTAATGAATAGGTAGAATGGAGGGAAAATTGAAAACAGCAATATATCCAGGAAGTTTTGACCCAGTGACATTAGGTCATTTAGATATTATTAAGCGTTCATCACAACTGGCAGACAATTTGATTGTTGGGGTATTAAACAATAACACAAAAACTCCGTTGTTTTCAGTAGAAGAACGTGTTACTATGTTAAAAGAGGTAACTAAAGAACTCGGTAATGTACAAGTTATGAGCTTTACTGGTCTTTTAGTTGATTTTGCAAGAGAGCAGAATGTTCAAGTTATAATAAGAGGACTTCGTGCTGTTACAGATTTTGAATATGAACTTGCTATGTCACAGACTAATAGAGTAGCTAATCCTGATGTAGATACTATATTTTTAAATACAAGTCTTAAATACGCCTATCTTAGTTCAAGTATTGTTAAAGAAATGGCGATGTATGGCGGTGACATAAGTAAATTTGTACCAGCTCAGATTATTGACAAGGTCTATGAAAGATACAATATACATAAATGATATAAAGTAAGTCCCCACTTGTATTGATAAAAGCAATAAGTGGGATATAAAAATTAGGAAAGGAAAAGCTAATATGTTTTTTTAGTAGCAGAATATAGACAATGAGTAGAATAGAACAGTTAATTAGCGATATGGAAGCGTATATTGACAGTTGTAAATACGTTAGATTTTCAAGCAATAAGATTGCAGTTGATAAAGACCAACTTGAAGATATGTTAGCAGAATTAAGACTTAGAACACCTGAGGAGGTTAAGAAGTATCAACGAATTTTGAGTAACACTGATGCTATTATAGCAGACGCAAAGGAAAAGGCTGACGCTATTATTAATCAAGCTCAAATTCACACATCAGAGCTTATTGACCAACATGAGATTATGCAGCAGGCTTACGAGAAGGCTAATAAGATGATTGAAGAAGCTACTGTGCAAGCACAAAATATACTTGATTCAGCTACAAATGATGCTAATGAGATTAGACTTGGAGCTATACAATATACAGATGATATGCTTGAAAAACTTCAATATATTATTGAACATTCAATTAAGGATAATAGAAATAAATATAATTCTCTTATGTCTGGTCTTGAAAATATCTTGAATGTTGTTAATAATAACCGTAATGAACTTAAAGCTGACGAACAACAAGAAGAACAGTCAGAACAGCAAGCTTCTAATAATCAACAAGGTAATGTTGATGGAAATATGGAATATAATAATGAACTTAATCAACAAGCTGAATATGGATATCAAGATGGTTATAGTGAACAACAGTCGGAAGATGATTCAGATTATGAGTTTCCAGAGGAAAATTAATGAGAAGCAAAGAGTGTTTTTTTATCTGATGGATTTAAGTTAAGTACTTCTAAGTTGTGCCAAAATAGTTTTTAACATCTGACGTGAGCGCACTCAATGCGACGTCGTGTCGCTGAGTGCTTGCCCAAACCTCGTGTTTGGGCATCACTAGGTTTATATGGCACAACTAAGAATTACTAAACTTCAACCATAGGATAAAAAAACACTCTTTGCTTCTTGTGTGTGAGTTTTTAATATTTGTAGGTATGATTGAGTTTATGTTTACCACTTATTTATAATTAAATGCTGAAATAATAAGTAGTAACGTTAATTGAGAACATTCTTTTTAACAAATAAATTTTTATTTATAAAAACAACGAACCCTAAGTCTATGCTTGTATTAGATATTTACAGCTATTACAAAACTAAAAGGAACTTGAAACATGAATTGTATTTAGTGATAAGGTTTTGAGAGTTATAATTTTATTATGAATATTGAATTTATAAATGTTACTATTGTTAGTATTATTTTTCCATAGAAGTATGTCTTTATATTAAATCCCATTCCTTTAGTTATTCCATTTGTCTGCATAAGTGTTGATAGTCCACCAAAGGCGTTTATTGTTATTATTAGTATTGTAATATGTGTTATATCCATATCAAGCCTACTACAAAGGAATATTCCATTGGTTATTTCGGAAATGGAGCATAGGAGTGTTTTTATTGGTAGGTTGTTGATTGGGAGTAGTAGTATGTATTGTGATAAGCATGAAAATACTATAATGTAGCCTGCTAGTTTTAACATACTGTTTATTGAATTTGTGATTGAGTTGTCTAATATCATTGAAAATGTATTATTAGAAGTGGTATTATCTAAAATTGAAATATTATTTTGTTTAGTGCTTATATCACTATTTTTACTTTTAAGTTGGGATTTAGAAGTAATACTGTTTTTTGTATTATTGTTAGATGTAGTATGTTGAGATATTTTATTTGTTTTTAATATATTATTTTGTGGAGTTAGTGATTTTTTAATATCGTTTCGGTGAATAAACAAAAGAACTGCTATACATTCAATAACTGGGGCATATACACAAGCTACTATTTTCCACGTTGCCACTCTGCCAGCGATTATTTGATTGATTATGTAGTTAATTACAAATGACGGGCTTGAAATGTTACAAAAGGCTGATAGTGGAATACATATTTTTTCATTTTTAACACTACTATGATAACTGCTGCAAAGGTATGCACCTAGTGGAAAACCACACAAAAGTCCTGATATTATTATATAGGCGTAAGAAGCACCTGTGTTCATTGGGAAAAGTTTTAAAATACAGCCTGTGATTATTAATGCGGGAAATAGTGCAGGAAATATAGTAGCACCCCACAACCGTATACCAGTGATTGTTCCGTTAAAGGCAGTTGAGGGCGATATAATTATACTAATAAAAGCAATTATTACTGCACATTTAAAAAATAAACTATGTCCCTTTCTCATCGCCACCCCTCCCTTACACTTCTACAATAAATTTTATGAAATTTATATATTAAGTATGATAAATTCTTCCTTCTAATCCCATATAAACTCAATGTTTTAATATAATCAATTAAGTATTTGGTAAAAATTTTATAATAATAGTGTTATATTTTCCAATTCAATATGCTTATTATATGCGATAATACAAAACTAAATAATAAAAAAAGTACACCTAAAATTCACCTTACAATCATAATGTGTAATAAATATATTAGATAACAGTTTAGGATAATTAATGACTCCAAATAAAAAAGAAAAATCTTATATATATTCTTATCTAACACTTATAATTATTGTGTGTTGCGTAGTTATTTCACTTCTTGAGAACTATCTTTATAAAAATTCTTTTGGCATAGATGTATCGTATATAGATATAAATAATGATATATTTAAAACTCTTGACATTGAAGTTCCATTTGAAGATATAAAAAATAAAGCCAACGAAATCAACTTATCTTGCGGAGAGCTTGTGACGGTTATTATGGCTATTAACAGTGGAAAAGTTGACAGTAATGTGTTAAATGCTATTTCACCACATTCGTTTACAATAATAAGAAATAAACTTATAAGAGTAGTGCCAGAAAATTTTAAAAATGCAAGTAAAGTATATAATAGTATTGTAAATGATATAACTTATTTTCCAGTCCCTAAATCAAGCAAAGACTTTCCCTGGGTAAGTTTCGTTGACTCTTGGGGATATGAACGAACTTACGGTGGTAAGCGAAGTCATCAAGGGACAGATATAATGGCAGATAAAAATATTGCTGGTGTGTATCCTATTGTGTCAATAAGTGATGGTACAGTCACTAATATGGGGTGGCTTGAACTTGGTGGTTATAGAATAGGCATAATGTCAGCAGGCGGAACATATTACTACTATGCGCATTTGTCAGCTTATGCCACAGGACTAAAAGAGGGCGATACTGTTACGGCAGGTACACTTCTTGGATTTATGGGAAATACAGGCTACAGTAAGGTTGAAGGCACAAGTGGAAAGTTCGATGTGCATTTACATTTTGGAATATATATTATTGGAGATAATGGTGAAGAAATAGCCCTAAACCCATATCATCTGCTTAAAAATAATGAAAATAAAGTACTGTATTATAACTATAAAGTGTGATATACTTTAATAAATTATAACCCAATTATTGCTATGTGATAGTAATAAGAATAATTAATCTATTAACTAATGACTGCTGCCGTAAAGTGTAAATATGTAATATAAATAGTAATCATGCAAAATGCAATTGTAGAGAGTGAATTAATCGCACATAATATAAATTGATATTTAAGCTATTATTTTACAATTAAGAGTTTATTGGTTAATAAATTAACAATATAAAATTAAATAAAAGGAAATTATTAACAATGAGTTTACCAGAGAAATATTTAGATACTATGAAAGAAATGCTTGGAGAAGATTTTCAAGCTTATTTAGACAGTTTTAATGACAGCCGTTTATACGGACTTAGAGTTAATACATTAAAGATTACTCCCGAAGAATTTTTAAAAATATCCCCATTTGACTTAAAGCCAATTCCCTGGATAGAGAATGGCTTTTATTTTAGTGAAAAAGACAAGCCAGCGAAGCACCCATATTATTTTGCAGGTCTTTACTATATACAAGAGCCTAGCGCAATGACTCCTGCAAATGTACTTCCTATTGACGAGGGTGATGTAGTGTTTGATATGTGTGCCGCTCCCGGTGGAAAGTCGACAGAGCTTGGGGCAAAGCTTAATCAGACAGGACTTCTAATTACTAATGATATCAGCAATTCCAGAGCAAAAGCACTTCTTAAAAATGTAGAAGTGTCGGGTATACCAAATGTGTGTGTATTAAGTGAAGACCCTAAAAAAATCGCAAACCGTTTCAGTACATTTTTTGACAAAGTGCTTATAGACGCACCTTGTTCTGGTGAAGGAATGTTTAGAAAGGACAATAAGCTTATTAAAAGTTGGCAAAAAAATGGGCCAGAATTTTACTCTGAAATACAAAAAAGCATAATCCTTAACGGCGCAGATATGTTAAAACCGGGCGGAAAGCTTTTATATTCAACTTGTACATTTTCTAAATTAGAAGATGAGGAAAGTGTAAGACATTTACTTCGTAACAGACCAGAAATGCACCTTATAGATATTAAGCCTTACGATGGCTTTGAGCATGGTTTTGTGGAAAATGAAGAAGATGAAAGTATGCAGCTTGAAAAGACTGTAAGAATATTTCCACATAAAATGCAGGGAGAAGGACATTTCTTAGCTCTGTTTGAAAAAGAAAAGGATATGCCAGTCGATGTTCACGCAACTAGCAAAAAGGCAGCAGTAAAGCTTCCAGACGAATTAAAGGGATTTTTACAACACGTTTCATACCATATTGATGAAAAGGACATCGTTATAAGAGATAATAAAGCCTATATAATATCTCCTAACATGCCAGATGAAAGCGGACTTAGAATTATGAGAAATGGAACACTTCTTGGCGAGGTTAAAAAGAATAGATTTGAACCTAGTCAAGCTTTCGCAATGGTGCTTAAAGCTTCGGAGTATGATAAGGTTATCAACCTTTCTGTAGACGATGAACGTGTTATTAAATATCTTAAAGGTGAAACTATTGACGCAGCAGACTTTAAAGATAACGAAGCAGGTTGGAGTCTTATATGCGTTGACGGATATCCGCTAGGTTGGGGCAAGTTTAACGGTTCTATGATTAAAAATAAATATCTTGCAGGCTGGAGATGGCAGTAATGGGACTTATTAGATTAGATAAATACCTTGCTGATATGCAGCTTGGGACTAGAAGTGAAGTAAAAAATATCATCAAAAAAGGCAAGGTTACTATTGATGGTGTAGTTGTAAAAAGTGCTGATGTAAAAATTGATACACAAAAATGTAATGTCGTATGTGACGGAGTCACCATAGGCTATTGTCAAACAGAATATTTTATGTTAAATAAGCCAAAAGGCGTATTGTCAGCGACTATGGATAAAAAACAACCAACTGTAGTAGACCTTATAAAAGACAAATCAAGAAAAGATTTATTCCCTGTAGGCAGATTAGATAAAGATACAGAAGGGTTACTTCTTATAACTAATGATGGAGAGCTTGCTCATAACTTATTATCGCCTAAAAAGCACGTTGACAAAGTGTATTTTGCGGTTGTGGCAGGTGTTGTTGATGAAACAATAGTTAAGGAATTTGAAAAAGGTGTTGTAATAAATGATGAATTTACAGCACTTCCTGCCAAATTAGAAGTATTAAATACTAATAATCAAGAATACGACGTTACAGCTAGTGAAGTGCTTGTTACGATACAAGAAGGAAAGTTTCATCAAGTTAAAAAAATGTTTTTAGCCGTAGGTTCGGAAGTTTTATATCTTAAAAGACTTTCTATGGGTTCATTAAAGCTTGATGAGAATTTAAAAGTTGGCGAGTATAGACATTTGACTAATGAAGAATTACAAGCATTAAAAAAGATTGTTAGTTAAAACTAACCAAAAGAAACAAAACACATTTTGAGATTGAGAGCTTCTTTTAGTTTTGCTATAGTCGTCAAGGGCTTGTGTAAGGACAGAATTTGATGACTGTAGCATAAATAAAAAATGAAAGGAACATTATGAAAAAAGATTTTTTACCAATATCAGCAAGTGATATGAAAGATAGGGGTTGGACTGAGTGTGACTTTGTATATGTTATAGGTGATGCTTATGTTGACCATTCGTCTTTTGGCCCTGCTATAATAAGCCGCCTGCTAGAGTCTTTTGGATATAAGGTTGGTATTATATCACAACCTGATTGGAAAAATAAAGACAGCATTGCTATTTTAGGAAAGCCACGTCTAGGCTTTCTTGTATCAGCCGGCAATATGGATTCGATGGTTAATCACTATACAGTTAATAAAAAACATCGACACAATGACGCATATACTCCCGGTGGAGTTATGGGTAAAAGACCCGACTATGCCACGATTGTCTATTGTAACCTTATAAAGCAGACATATAAAGATGTACCAATAATAATAGGTGGTATAGAAGCTTCTCTTAGAAGATTAGCTCACTATGATTACTGGTCAGACAAAGTTAAACACTCTATTCTTATAGATTCGGGAGCAGATATTATTTCTTATGGAATGGGAGAACATTCTATCGTAGAAATAGCAGACGCATTAAACAGTGGAATTGACGTATCAGATATTACATTTATTAAGGGAACAGTATTTAAGACAAAGTCACTTGATAACTTATATGACTATATTCAGTTGCCAGACTATGAAACAATATCTACTGATAAGAAGGCTTATGCAGAAAGCTTTTATACACAGTATATTAATACAGACCCATTTACCGCTAAGGTGCTTGTAGAAAAATATAAAGAAAAATTATACGTTGTACAAAACCCTCCTGCAATGCCACTTACTACACAGGAAATGGACGATATATATGCACTTCCTTATATGAGAAATTACCACCCATCTTATGAAAAGTTGGGCGGTGTGCCTGCTCTTAATGAGATTAAGTTTAGTATAACTAACAATAGAGGTTGTTTTGGTGGTTGTAGCTTTTGTGCGCTTACATTTCATCAAGGAAGAATTATTCAAGTTAGAAGTCATGAATCTATTATACAAGAAGCGAAAACAATGACTAAAGAGCCAGACTTTAAAGGATACATTCACGATGTTGGTGGGCCTACAGCTAATTTTAGGCATACTTCTTGTAAAAAGCAACTTACTAAAGGGGTATGTCCTAATAAACAATGTCTTTTTCCTAAGCCTTGTGGCAATTTAACTGTTGACCATAAAGACTATATTAAGTTATTGCATGAACTTATGGATATTAAAGGGGTTAAAAAGGTATTTATCCGTTCGGGTATAAGATTTGACTATTGTATGGCAGATAGTGATGATACATTTATAAAAGAGCTTTGCGAAAATCATATAAGCGGTCAGTTAAGAGTTGCGCCTGAACACATTTCTGACAATGTACTTAAGCGCATGGGTAAGCCAGAAAATAAAGTTTATGAAGCATTTTTAAAGCGATATGAAAGAATTAACAATAAGACGGGTAAACAGCAATATGTTGTTCCTTATCTTATGTCATCGCACCCAGGTTCTACAATGAAAGAAGCTATTGAGCTTGCAGAGTATATAAGAGATTTGGGTTATATGCCAGAACAGGTACAAGACTTTTATCCAACACCGTCAACACTATCTACTTGTATGTATTATACAGGTTATGACCCTAGAACAATGGAAAAGGTGTATACACCAGTAACGTATCACGAAAAGGCTATGCAAAGAGCCTTGATACAATACCGCAATCCAGAAAATTACGAGCTTGTTAAAGAAGCACTTATTAAAAATGGACGAGCTGACCTTATAGGTTTTGATAAGAAATGTCTTATACCGCCAAGAAAGATGGAAAAGACGTTTAATAATGTCAAGGATAAAAATAGTCATAATAAGTCACAAAAAACAGGCAGCAGTAGTAATAGTAGTGGTTTTAAAAATAAAAGCTCTAACAGGACTACTCACAATAAATCAAAAAATAATCACTCGAATCGAAATAATGAGTTGAAAAATAGCAAACAAAACCAGATAAAAAACGGCAGAAAGGAACGACACAATGGAAAAAAAGCAGGTAGGTGAGTTTGGATATCTTGATTATCTTAAAAAGAAGAATATCTTAAAAACTGTAATAGCATTTGCTGTAGTATTTGCTGTGCTTATTGCCGGAATTATTATATTTAAAACAAAAACTAATTATATGACAGTGCTTTCTGTCGTATTAGTGTTGCCTGCTGCCAAAATGGCGGTAGCTTGTTATATAGCAGTTACACATAAAGGCTGCGATGAAGCTACTCACAATGAAGTATTGGCTGAAGCTGGAAAACTTACATCACTTTTTGATTGTATTGTATCTAATAGTAAAAAGCCTATTGGAGTTAGTGCTGTAGTGGTAACTGATAGCTGTATATGTGCTTATACAACTGAAAAGGCTGATAAGAATTTGTTTGAAACAAGTGTAACTGAATTTTTAAAGGCGGATAAGTTAAATGTTAATGTTGCTCTTTATGACAATAAGGAGCAGTTTTTGAATAGGATTAGGAAAATGGCAACTAATTTCGACATGGATAATAAGCATTTGGCTGATAAAATGGAATGGAATACTAAGACTTTTTTGAATATGTGTATATAATAAGTGGTTTTGCGTTTTTTGGTTGTGATGGATATCCTTATAAGATAAATCTTCACACACCAGTAAAAGTACAGCAATATATATTTGTATGCCCTCATCGAACAGGAGTGTTCGCTGCTGACATACAAATATATATAACTGTTCTTTAAATGGTGCATTTCATTGATTTATCTTATAAGGATATCTTATCGGAAGGTTGTTGAAGCACAATTTTTATTAATCTTGTCAATATACATAGCTCTTTTTGGTGTTGGTATAGCTTGCACTATATGCACTATGTGATAGAGTAATTTAGGATTCAAAAAAATAGGATGAATAGGAATGGGAATGAATATTGTATATTTTATTTTTGGTTATGATGAGTTAAGTTAGGAGGAGTTTGGTAAGTGAAGGAATTTACTATTGGTGGTATTCAGGCGGGGCAGCGGTTTGATAAATATTTAGCGAAGTGTCTGCCTAATGCTTCTAAGAGTTTTATTTATAAAATGCTTAGAAAGAAGAATATTACTCTTAATAATAAAAAGGCTGATGGAAGCGAAAAGGTATCGCAGGGCGATGTTGTGAAGTTGTTTTTTACTGATGATACTTATAATAAGTTTGCTGGCGTATCGGAGAGTAATAATATAACAGATAATCGTGCAAATGATGTAAATAAAGGACAGAAAAGTATATCAAAGACTAATGAAGCTATAAAGCGAAAGGTCTTTAAGGAGTGTGGTAAGCCAGCAGTAATTTTTGAAGATGATAATATACTTCTTATTAACAAGCCATCGGGTATGTTGTCGCAAAAGGCTGAACAGAATGACTATTCGCTTGTAGAATATGTTTCTGATTATCTTTTAGATACGGGTTATTTATCGGAAAAAGATTTGCAAACATTTCACCCGGGAATATGTAATAGGCTTGACAGAAATACAAGTGGGATTGTGGCAGCAGGTAAGACTATAATGGGACTACAAAATATGTCTAATGCTTTTAAGGAAAGAACACTTCACAAATATTATATATGTATTGTTCAAGGAAAGCTTGACAAGCGAGCAACTATTAAAGGATACCTTATAAAAGATAATAAAAGCAATAAAGTGTCTATATATAATAAAGAGGAGAAAAATGGTGAAGCACTTCCTATTGAAACAGAATATATTCCTGTGTGTTACACAGATAAGCTTACTTTATTAAAAGTTAATCTTATTACAGGACGTAGTCATCAGATAAGAGCGCATCTTGCGTCTTGTGGTCATGCGATTATTGGTGATACGAAGTACGGCAGCAGACGTATTAATGAGATATTTAAGAAAAAATATAATATTTCAAACCAAATGCTTCACGCCTATGAGCTTGATATACCAAAAGAACTTAATATTTCAGAAAAGGGACTTAATATAAAAACAGAAATTCCAAAAGAATTTGTAGAAGTTATTAAAGGAGAAAATCTGTGGCAACCTGGAATTCAAGAGGTCTTAGGGGCTCTACACTAGAAGAACTTATTAATTTTAGCAATGAAAAATATATCATGTCAAATTTAGCTCTTATTCAAAAAATACCAACGCCAATTACACCTATTAAAATTGACCATAAGACAAGACATATTACACTTGCGTATTTTGAACAAAAAAGTACTGTTGATTATATTGGTGTAGTTCAAGGTATTCCAGTGTGTTTTGACGCAAAGGAATGTACAAAAAAGACATTTCCACTAGCGAATATTCATGAGCATCAGATTAAGTTTATGGAACAGTTTGAAAGACAAGATGGCATTGCATTTATTATACTTTATTTTACACAGTTAAATGAATTTTATTATATTCCATTTTCCGATATAATGAAGTTTTGGAATAGGGGGCTAAATGGTGGCAGAAAGAGTTTTACATACGATGAAATTGATAAAAGTTATCAGATACACTCATCAAAGGGAATAATTGTACATTATCTTGAAGCAATTCAAAAAGATATTTTGCAAAGGAGTAGCGATGAAGAATAATAATATTGAGAAATACGAACTGATAGACGGTATCAGTATTGTAGACAGGGATTTTACAGTTTTAACAGCAAATGAACAAATGTATAGATTTATTGGCAATTCAGCACATCATTCACTTATAAGTATTATACATCAAGTAGATTTAGATGATTTTACAGAAGTTTGTAATACAATTAAAATGGGTGAACAAAAAAGCATGGTGCTTAGAATGTGCCGTTGCGATAATTCGTATAGATGGATGCTTATGTATATACAGTTATGTGAGCATAAATATAATTCCATACATTCTTTTGAATATTTTAAATTAAATATATCAGATATACATGCTATGAAGCTTCAGAATGATATATTAAAAAATAATCTTTCAGATGTAAGACATTTACTTGCAATGGAGAATGAATTGTTCTTTACTTATGATTGTAAAGACGATATTTTTTCACTTAATAGATTTATAGATAATGAAATACATAATATAATTACACAACCAATTGAGCTTGTAGTGAAGCATTTTATTAAGAAGAAAATAATTAATAATTCTTCTATACCACAACTAGAGCTTATTTTAAACGATATTAAAAAAGGAAAGGCATCATATTCTCAAATAATTAACGCAACTATATTTGAAGATGGAGATTATCGTGACTTTGAAATTACAGGAAATACTATTTATAATGACAATGAACCAGTTAAATCTATAGGAAATATTAAAAGTATTGATAATAACAACGAAGACTTATCAATAAAGACTTATGAGTATCCTATGACTTATGAAGATTTAACTTATAATAGAGTTCGTGATTTCTGCGAGAATAATATTAAATACAATCCAGAGTGTAATCTTACACTTGCTTTATTTGAAATAAAAGACATTAATGAGATTGCAATATCAAAAGGCGAAAAATTTGTTCAAGAATTGTTTAAAAATCTCCTTATTATTTCAAAAAAACTTGTAGGTGACAGAGGTACAGTTTGTCAGATTAATAACAATCTTTTTTCACTAGCTATTCGTGATTTATATAGTGAAATTGATATCAGAGCATTTATTCTTACCCTTAGAAATCAAATTGCTTGGAAATATCGCCTTATTGATGGTGATATTGAACTTGCTCTTTATTTTGGAATTGCAGGCTATCCTAACAATGGAAAGGATTTGAGTCTTATTAATAGAAAGCTTGTTAAAGCATTGACATTAGCTGAAAATAAGAAGCGTGATTGTTTTGTTATTTATAAGGAGTATTTGCATGGAGAGCTTGAATAAGTTATAACAATGATATACAAAAAGTTGTCAGTGTGATGGTTGACATTGTTGAGTTATTAGGTTATAATTACTGCAATATTGTAACAAGTCAATACGTTACTAGAGTAAAGCGAGGATTAGTATGAAGAAAGATTTATTACATACGCCTGAAGGTGTTAGGGATATTTACAATGGAGAATGTGCAAGTAAGCTTGTGTTGCAAAGTAAGCTTCACGATGTTTGTGCACTTTATGGATATAATGATATTCAGACTCCATCTATTGAATTTTTTGATGTATTCAGTAAAGAAAGGGGTTCTGTATCTTCTAATGAAATGTTCAAGTTCTTTGATAGATATGGAAATACTCTTGTATTAAGACCAGATATGACTCCAGCAATAGCTAGAACTGCTGCCAAGTATTTTGCAGAGTCTAAGCTTCCTTTAAAGCTTTGTTATGTTGGCAATACATTTGTAAATGTTAATAAATATTATCAAGGAAAATTAAAAGAAAATACTAATATAGGCGCAGAGCTTATTGGTGATGATTCTATTGAAGCTGACTATGAAATTATTTGCATGGTTATTGACTGTATGAAAAATTCAGGCGTTAAGGAATTTCAAGTTGAAATTGGAAATGTAATGTTCTTTAAGGGACTTTTAAAGGAAGCAGGAATAAGTGGTGATGAGGAAGAAGAACTTCTTACTCTTATTCAAGATAAGAACTACTTTGGTGTTGAAGAACTTCTTGACTCTCTTAACATAGACAGTAAGATTTCTAATGTATTATTAGAGCTTCCACAAATGTTTGGTTCTGTAGAAGTATTAGAAAGAGCCGCAAAGCTTACTGACAATGAAGAATGTCAAAAAGCCATTGATCGTTTATTACAACTTTATGAACTTCTTAAGGTTACAGGTTATGATAAATATGTTTCTTTTGATTTGGGTGCATTAAGTAATCATGCTTATTATACAGGAATCATATTTAGAGCATATACATTTGGAACAGGTGACGCAGTAATTAACGGTGGTCGTTATGATAAGCTTATAGGTCAATTTGGCTGTGATAAAGCTTCTATCGGTTTTTCAATAACGGTTGATGGTCTTATGATGGCTCTCTCAAGACAGAATATAAAAATTCCTGTGGATATTACTGGTGCATTAGTCGTTTATAACAGTGAATGTACAGCAAAGGCAATAACTATAACTAATAAGCTTAGAAATAACAATATTAATATATGTATGATTAAGGAAAATGCTTCAATGAGCGATGATGATTATAAGAATTATGCTTATGACTCTAAGCTTAAGTATGTAATAAGACTTAATGAAATTTTAGATAATGCGAAGTATAAAGTTTTAAACATACAAAATAATGAAGTTAGTAAAGTAACTATTGAGCATATATTAGATATATTCTAAGTTATTAAAATTTATAGTATATCATAAGAAATAAATATTTTTATGCGCTATAAGATTTAATAATATTTTCTGTAATAATAATTTACTGAATTAAGAAAGGACATTTATTTATGAGATATATAACTATTGCACTAGCTAAAGGGCGATTAGCTAAGAAGGCTCTTGAAATATTTGAAAATGTAGGAATTACTTGCGAAGAAATGAAGGATGAAAAGACTCGTAAGCTTATTTTTACTAATGAAGAATTAAAGTTAAGATTTTTCCTTGCAAAGCCATCTGACGTTCCTACTTATGTTGAATATGGGGCAGCAGATATTGGTATTGTGGGTAAAGATACTATTTTAGAAGAAAGCCGAAAGCTTTATGAAGTGTATGACCTTAAAGTAGGCAATTGTAAAATGTGCGTATGTGGGCCAGCTTCTGCAAAAGAAAAGCTTAAGCACCATGAGCTTATAAGAGTAGCTACAAAGTATCCTAATATAGCAAAGGACTATTTCTTTAACAAGAAGCACCAGACAGTTGAAATAATTAAACTTAACGGTTCTGTAGAACTTGCTCCTATTGTAGGATTAGCAGAAGTTATTGTGGATATCGTTGAAACAGGTGCTACACTTCGTGAAAATGGTCTTGATGTATTAGAGGAAGTGTGTCCTTTATCAGCTAGAATGGTTGTCAATCAAGTTAGCATGAAGATGGAAAATGAACGTATAGGTAAGCTTATATCAGATGTAAAGAACTACCTTGAAAATGAAAATAATTAATATTTGTTAATTATGTTTGGTTTGCGTTAATATATGATTATAATATTTTACAAAAATGAAAAACGTGAAAGGAAAAGCTATTTTTTTAATAGTAGGGAAAGATAAATGCGTATTGTTAAATTAACACCAGAAAGTAAGAATAATATCCTTGAAAATCTTTTAAAGAGAAGTCCTAACAGCTATGGTAAGTTTGAGAGTGCTGTTAATGACATTCTTATTAATGTAAAAACAAGAAAAGACGAAGCTTTATTTGAATATACAAAGAATTTTGATAAAGCTGATATTAATGCAGGTAATGTTGTTGTAACACAGGAAGAAATTGAAGAAGCTTACTCTCTTGTAGATAAGGACTTATTAGACGTTATAAGAAAAGCACTTGTAAATATTAAAGAATACCACGAAAAACAAAGACAGTATAGTTGGTTTGATTCTAAGCCTGATGGAAGTATCTTAGGTCAAAAGGTAACTGCACTTGCAAGGGTAGGCGTATATGTGCCGGGTGGAAAGGCAGCTTATCCATCATCAGTACTTATGAATGTTATGCCAGCTAAGGTAGCAGGTGTTGAACAGATTGTAATGTGTACACCTCCAGATAAAGATGGAAAGGTTTATCCAACAACACTTGTAGCAGCTAAAGAAGCAGGCGTTGACGTTATATATAAGGTTGGTGGAGCACAAGCTATTGCGGCTATGGCTTATGGAACAGAAAGTATTCCAAAGGTGGATAAGATTGTAGGTCCTGGTAATATTTATGTAGCACTTGCTAAAAAGGCTGTATTTGGCTATGTAAGTATTGACTCTGTAGCAGGCCCTAGTGAAATTCTTGTTATTGCTGATGAAACAGCTAATCCAAAATATGTGGCAGCAGACCTTTTATCACAGGCAGAGCATGACGAAATGGCTTCTGCTATACTTATTACAACAAGTGAAAAGCTTGCAAAGGAAGTGTCTGAACAGGTAGATGTATTTGTTGAGCAGTTATCTCGTAAAGCAATTCTTGAAAAATCTCTTGAAAATTACGGATACATACTCACAGCTTCATCACTTAACGAGGCTATTGAGGTTGCCAATGACATTGCTTCAGAACACCTTGAAATAGTAACAAAAGACCCATTTAATGTTATGACAAAGATTAAGAATGCCGGTGCTATTTTCCTCGGAGAATACAGTTCAGAGCCTTTAGGTGATTATTTTGCAGGGCCTAACCATGTACTTCCAACTAATGGTACAGCTAAGTTCTTCTCAGCATTAAGTGTTGATGACTTTATAAAAAAGACTAGTATTATATCTTATTCAAGAGAAGCACTTGAACCAATTCACAAAGATATTGAAAAGTTTGCAACAGCAGAACAACTCACAGCTCATGCTAATTCAATAAAAGTTAGATTTGAATAAAGATTTTAATATAAAGATGGAGATTATTACAAATGGGTAAAGAAATCAATGATAACCGTAATTCACAATCAGAAGAAAAAGTTAATTCTCGTAAAAGACATCACACTAAGACATATAATAGCCAGCCACCTCGTGAAGCTACAATTGAAAGAACTACAAGTGAAACAGATATAAAGCTTACATTGAGAATAGATGGAACAGGTGAGGCTGATATAGATACAGGAATTGGATTTTTTGACCATATGCTTAAAAGTTTTGCTAAACATGGACTTTTTGATTTAAGTGTAGTAGTTCATGGTGATTTGATAGTTGACTGTCATCACACTATAGAAGATGTCGGTATTGTGCTTGGTGAAGCTATTAAACAAGCTATTGGTGATAAGAAGTCTATAAGAAGATATGGTGATATAATTCTTCCAATGGATGAAGCTCTTATATTGTGTGCAATTGATTTATCTGGAAGACCATATCTTGTATTTGACGGTTCATTTAAGTCTGACAGTGTAGGATATTTTGATACACAGATGGTTAAGGAGTTTTTCTATGCCATTTCTTATGGCGCAGGAATGAATTTACATATCAAGCAAATGTCTGGTGAAAATGACCATCACATTATTGAAGGTATGTTCAAAGCATTTGCAAAAGCTCTTGATGAAGCTACTATAAGAGATTATAGAATTAAGAGTGTACTTTCTACTAAGGGAAGTCTTTAAGATTAAAATTATACATAAAAATAATTAAGGAGTTATCCTAAACTAACTTAATAATAGTTGCGTGGCTATTTACAAAGATAAGCCAAAATTTTTATTGCGAATTTATATTTTTCAAATGTATATTATATTGGAAATAGTATTGAATTTATAGGTGATTAATAACAGCTATGAAATTCAATACTATTTTGCCTATGATATAATAAGTGAGTTTAGGGTATTTATGATAATATGACAATAGAACAATTTACAAATACAGATACAACTAAAGAAACTCTTACTTATAAGAGTGAGTTATCATTTTCAGATTTTAAGCTTAACACTGACGGGCTTATTCCCGTTGTTGTACAAGACTATCAAACTAATGAAGTGCTTATGTTAGCATATATGAATGAGGAGTCTTTTAATCTTACTGTAAAGACGGGTAAGATGACTTATTACAGCAGGAGTCGAAGTGAGCTTTGGGTTAAGGGGCTTACATCTGGTCATTTTCAGTATGTGTATTCGATTGAAATAGATTGTGATAATGATACACTTCTTGCTAAGGTTAAGCAGGTGGGTGCTGCGTGTCACACTGGCAATAGAAGTTGTTTTTACCGCAATCTTGTAAGTATACAGGATTAATATGAAATGGAGTTTTAAGTGGAGAAAAAAATTGTTATAACAAATATTAGTAAAGATAATGAGAATAAGAAACAATATAGTGGCAATTATCAGTATCAATATTTCTATAATAATGGAAATGTTGATTTGAGTTGCTTGGATTTAGAAGAAGATTATAACCTTAATTCTCAACTGGCAGCAGTTGAATACAATGATGGAAAATGTTTTGGCATACATATATGTGACAGTGAAAGTATAGTCGGTAATATTTATATAGGGCGTGTTGAAAATGTTGTTAAAAGCCTTAATTGTGCCTTTATTGAAATAAAAAAAGGTGTAACGTGCTTTTATTCACTAGATGAAAATAAAAATCACATTTTTCTTAATCGCAAGAATAATTCTAATGTTAATATTGGTGATTTGTTGTTAATTCAAATAAGCAGAGAGCCAATTAAAACAAAACCGGCAACGGCAACGTGTAAGATATCTTTTACAGGGCAATTTTTAGTGCTTTCATCAGATGTTAAAGGTGTAACAATCTCTGGAAAGACTAAAAATAATGCTAACTGTAAAGAATTAAAGCAAGAGCTTTCAAATTATATTTCTGACAATGATAACTTTGGGTTTATCTTACGCACTAATTCTTCACAGGCTGAAAAAGAAGAAGTTATATCAGAAGCTAAAAAGTTTATTACACAGTTTAATGATATAATTGAAAAGGCACAGTATTTAAAAGCTTTTACACTTATGTATACTCCACCAAAGGATTATATAAATATTATCAAAGGCATTAGAACTACATCTGAAAATCCGGTAGAAGTGATTACAGATATTCCTGAAATATATAACGATATATCTTCACAAATTAACACTAAAAATTATTCTCTAAGGCTATATGAGGATGAATATCCGCTTTATAAGTTATATTCTCTTGAGAGTGAGCTTGAAAGTACATTAAATAAAAAAGTGTGGCTTAAGTCGGGTGGATACCTTATTATAGAGCAGACGGAAGCCATGACAGTAATAGATGTCAATTCTGGAAAGCAGGTATCTAAAAAGGGTAGTGCAGAAGCTAAAGAAAATGCCATATTTAAGACAAATATAGAAGCGGCATTTGAACTTGCTAGGCAACTGCGTTTAAGAAATATTTCAGGAATAGTTATTGTTGACTTTATTAATATGAAGGACAAAGAGCATGACAATGAGCTTTTATCTCAGCTAAAATCAGTATTTAAAGACGACCCAATGAATTCAAATGTTGTAGATATTACAAAACTAGGGCTTGTAGAGATAACAAGAAAGAAGTCGGGAAAATCACTAATAGAAGCATGGAACAATAGGGAAGTTGGCGTATGAATTACGAACAAAGATATAAAAAAGTAAATTTATTTTTTGACAAATATCCAACACTTCTTAATATCTTTTATAAGTTATATAAGTATCTGCCATTAATAATAGCAGGAGTGTACGCAGTTTTAGTTGTATATACATTTTTCTTTAAAAATTGGGAATATACTATAAAAGTAGTGTTAGTTCCATTAGTGACTTTTATTTCAGTAAGTGTTTTAAGAAAAGTGATAGACAGCAAACGACCATATGTAAAATATAATATAACGCCACTTATTAAAAAAGATAAACAGTCAGAATCATTTCCTAGCAGACATACTGTATCAGCTACAATTATTGCAATGAGCTGTCTTTATATTAATGCGTGGTTAGGGATTGTTATGTTAATTGCTTCTTGTATTATGGCTATTATGAGAGTATTAGCTGGTGTGCATTTTGCGAAAGATGTTATTGCCGCGTTAATTTTTGGAATTGTTTTTGGAATAATAGGTTTTGGGATTTTTTAAAATTTCCCAAAAAATTTAATCCTTTTTGTTGACAAATAGATATTAATAGTATATTATAAGCTTGTGTGCCGCTCAGTTAGGATATAAGCAGGTAATACCTCTCCAAAACTGGCGAGTAATTATTTTAGGAGGTGCCATATGTACGCAATTATAGCAACAGGTGGTAAACAGTACACAGTTTCTGAAGGCGATATAATCAAAGTAGAAAAGCTTGGTGTTGAAGCCGGTGACACTGTTACATTTGACCAAGTTCTCTTTGTTAATAATGGAGAAGCTAAGGTTGGTGACCCAACAGTAGCAGGAGCTTCAGTTACAGCAAGTGTTGTTAAGGAAGCAAGAGATAAGAAAGTTATCGTTTATAAGTATAAGAGAAAAACTGGATATCACAAGAAGAATGGCCACAGACAGTCATTCACTCAGGTTAAGATTGAAAAGATTAATGCTTAATTAGCCTGAATAGGAGTGTTATTCATGACTCATGTAACAATCTATACTAAGTCATCTAAAGATGACATTGTTGGATTTAGAACAGAAGGCCACGCAGGTTATGCTGATGCCGGTTACGACATAGTATGTGCTGCTACTTCTGTATTAGTAATCAATACAATCAATTCGATAGAGCAATTTACCGATGAAGATTGTGAGATTACAGCAGACGAAGATAATGCCGTTATAGAGTTAATGGTTAAGTCTTCACATCAATCAAAGGAATTAACGGTTTTGTTAAAAGCTCTTGCATTAGGACTTAGTACAATTGCTAATGACAATCCGAATTACTTATCTATTACATTCGAGGAGGTGTAAACTATGTTAAATTTGAACCTTCAGTTTTTCGCTCATAAAAAGGGTGTTGGTTCTACAAAGAACGGTAGAGATTCTGAATCTAAGAGATTAGGTGCAAAGAGAGCTGACGGACAGTTCGTATTAGCTGGTAATATTCTTTACAGACAGCGTGGAACAAAGATACATCCAGGTGTTAATGTTGGTCGTGGTAGCGATGATACATTATTCGCACTTGTTGATGGTACTGTTAAGTTCGAAAGAAAGGGCAGAGATAAGAAGCAGGTTTCTGTTTATCCTGTAGTTTCTAACGACTAATTCTTAGTTGATTTTAAGCTCCAAGTCTACGGATTTGGGGCTTTTTTTGGATATATAATACACCAATTTTGGTGTTGTCATTAAGTTGTATAGCAGATTGTGAATATCTGCTTGACTTTGATGTAATGATTTAATATTTCGCATGAGCTGGAAATTTTAGTATTGTTTCATGTGTATTTATGTTAAATGCGTATGTATTTACGCAGAAATGAGGAATTATGTTTTCAGATAGAGCAAGAATATTTATAAAATCAGGCAAAGGCGGAGATGGTCATGTAAGTTTTCGCCGAGAGCTTTACGTTCCAGACGGTGGGCCAGATGGTGGTAACGGCGGTAAGGGCGGAGATGTCATATTTGTAGTAGACAAAGGACTTAATACGCTCGGTGATTTCAGATATAACAGTAAGTATATTGCACAAAGTGGTGATGAGGGCGGCAAGCGCAAATGTACTGGCAAAAATGGCGAAGACCTTATAATAAAAGTTCCCGAAGGCACTGTTATTTTAGATGATGAAACAGGAAAAGTTATTGCTGATATGTCTAGTGGAAATATGCGTGAAACAATATTAAAAGGTGGTAGAGGTGGAAAAGGTAATATGAATTATGCCACAGCTACAATGCAAGCTCCACAGTATGCACAGCCGGGACAAGATGCTCAAGAAAGATGGGTTCGTCTTGAACTTAAAGTTATTGCTGATGTAGGCTTAGTGGGATTTCCTAATGTAGGTAAGTCAACATTACTTTCAAGAGTAACTAACGCCAGACCTAAGATTGCTAATTACCATTTTACAACTCTTAATCCTAATCTTGGTGTAGTTGACCTTGACGGGAGCAAGGGCTTTGTAATTGCTGATATTCCTGGACTTATTGAAGGGGCTTCAGAAGGAATTGGTCTTGGCCATGAGTTTTTACGTCATATCGAAAGAACTAAAGTTATAATTCACATGGTAGACGCAGCTTCTGTTGAGGGTCGTGACCCAATAGCTGATATTAATGCAATTAATGCAGAGTTAGAAGCATATAATCCTGAACTTTTAAAAAGACCACAAGTAATTGCTGCCAATAAGATAGACGCATTATACGATGATGGTTCAGAAAGTCCAATCGATAAGTTAAGAAAAGAATTTGATCCAAAGGGGATTAAAGTATATCCTATATCTGCTGTAAGTGGTCAAGGACTTAAAGAACTTTTATACGCCGTAAGAAATCTTCTTGATACAATGGCACAAGAGCCAGTTGTATTTGAAAAGGAGATGGATATTTCTGAAATGTACAATAGTGAAGCCGAGGCTGTCAATGTTACTAAGGATGATGAGGGCGTATATATTGTTGAAGGTGCTAGAGTTGATAGAATGTTAGGCTATACTAACCTTGAGTCAGAAAAAGGCTTTAGCTTCTTCCAAAGATTTATGAGAGAAAATGGTATATTAGACCAGTTAAAAGAACTTGGTATCGAAGAAGGAGATACCGTTCGTGTAGGCGAATATCTTGAATTTGATTATTATGATTAATAGTGCATAAGCACAGAAATGGAGTTATATGGATAAATTAACAAGTAAACAACGTGCATATTTAAAAGGACTTGCTATGACTGTTGACCCTATATTTCAATTTGGAAAGTCAAGCATTACTCCTGAAAATACAAAAGCTATCGCTGAAGCTTTAGAAGCACGAGAATTAATTAAGATAAATGTATTGCAAAATTGCGCTGATGACCCAAAAGAAATAGCTTCAATTATTGCTGAAAGAACACATTCTCAAGTTGTTCAAGTTATTGGTAAGAAGATTGTTTTATATAAAGAAGCTAAAGATGAAAAGAAAAGAAAAATTGAGCTTCCAGTAGCAAAGAAAAAGAAAGACAAATAAAGTATTTATTTTATGAATGAAAATGTTATTGGTATTTTAGGCGGAACTTTTAATCCTATACACAATGGTCATATAGAGCTTGCCAGACTGGCACATGAACAATTTTGTATACCAACGATATATGTTATGCCCTCGGGTAATCCAGCTTCTTATAAGGATACTTCTGATGTTGTAAGTGCAACACATCGTTGTAATATGGTTAGTTTAGCAATCAAGCCTTTCTCTTATATGAAGTTATCTAAGCTTGAAGTAGATAGAAAAGGATATACCTATACAGCAGACACGTTGATGGAATTATCAGAAAGTTTTAACAAGATATACTTTATAATAGGAGCTGATTCGCTGTTATATCTTGAAAAATGGAAACGACCAGATGTTATTTGTTCTCATTGCACATTACTTGTAGCTAATAGAGATGATACAAGATTAGCAATATTAGAAAAACAAAAAGAGTTTTTAACGCAGCAATATGGTGCTGATATACATTTTATAAATGCACCAAAGCTTCCCTTTAGTTCGACATCTATAAGAGAGCAGATTGTAAAGCATGGTAATATATCAGCAATGGTTTCTGATAATGTGAAAAATTATATATATAACAATAATTTATATATTAAATAAATTAAGATATTATAGAAAAGAGGCTTTCTTATGGATAATGAATATATTGAAAGTTTAAGAAAACAAGTTAAAAAGGCATTAAAGGCTGATAAGAAAAGATATAAGCATACTTTAGGTGTTGCTGATACTGCTGCTTGTCTTGCAATGAGATATGGTGTTGATATGCAGGACGCTTATATCGCAGGACTATTACATGACTGTGCAAAGTGTGTTCCTGATGAACAAAAGTTAAAAGAATGTAAGGAGTATAACATCGAAATTTCACAAAGTGAGAAAAAGAGTCCATATCTTTTACATTCAAAACTTGGAGCTTATTATGCAAAGCATATATATAACATTGATAATGAAGAAATATGCAGTGCAATTAAGTATCACACAACAGGCAGAGCTAAAATGTCAATGCTTGAAAAGATTATTTTTGTAGCTGATTATATAGAGCCTTACAGAAATAAAGCAAATGACCTTGACACGATAAGAAGTATAGCTTTTGAAAATATTGATGAAACAATATATGAAATAACAAAAGACACTCTTGAATATCTTAATAAAAAACAAGCAGAAATTGACCCAATGACAGTTGAAACTTATGAATATTACAAGACTGTTCTTATTAGCAATGCTTGTGTATTTATGATTTAAAATTATAAAATATCAACAAGTTATTTAATCTGTAATGAATATTAATTTTTATATTTTATTATTTTAACTATTATCATTGAATAAAAAGATTCTATTTATAAATTGGAGGATTTATGGCTGATACTAAATCTAAAGAAATGACTAAAGTTATTGTTGACGCATTAAACGACAAGAAGGCTGAAGATATTAAGATTATAGATATTAGTAATGTATCTGTAATTTCAGATTATTTTGTTATTGCAAATGGTTCTAACCCTAACCAAATACAAGCTTTAGTTGATAATATTGAAGAAAAAATGCAAAAAGCAGGCTACAATGAGCCTAGAGTTGAAGGGTATAACTCAGCTTCTTGGATATTACTTGACTATGACGATGTAATTGTTCATGTATTTTCAAGAGATGATAGACAGTTCTATAATCTTGAAAGAGTGTGGAGTGATGGAATAGAAGTTGATGAGGAAACTCTCTAATTATATTATATAAAAATAAAGTCTTATTATATACTTATAAATAAGACTCTATTTTTATTTTGATGTGTAAGACTTCTGACAATTATATCATATTATTCGAATTTAACATTAAACAATATAATTTTCGTACATTTTTTTAAACTATATTTGGCATTTATTTTTTAAATATAGTAGGGAATTTTGAATTTGTGATTTGAGGTTATGTATATAGGAAATCGCCCATAACTTAATTCAATAAATTATGGGCGATTAAAGTCTGGTTAATAGTGTTAGATTGATTTATTTAGTATGTAATATTAGTTGATGTTTAAACGTATTAAACCTACAACTTTTCCAACTATTTCGCAGTTATCTACGATGATTGGCTTCATTGTGTCATTTTCTGGTTGAAGTCTTATGTGATTATCTTCTTTGAAAAATCTCTTTACCGTTGCTGAGTCATTGACTAATGCAACTACTATATCGCCGTTTTCGGCAGTATTTCTCTTTGCAACTATAATCTGGTCTCCGTTGTTAATTCCCGCATTGACCATGCTTTCACCCTTTACATTAAGCATAAAAGTATCTTCGTTAGGAAGATATTCTGCTGGTATTGGGAAATATCCTGTGATATTTTCAACAGCAAGTAATGGTTGTCCTGCCGCTACTTGACCTACTAATGGAACATTTACCATATCACGTCTTGTGAGATTAAAGCTTTCGTCAACAATCTGAATAGTACGAGGCTTAGTAGGGTCACGTCTTATGTAGCCATTTTTCTCTAATGTCTCAAGGTGAGCATGAACAGAAGATGTTGATTTTAAATTAACTGCAAGCCCAATATCACGAACTGTTGGAGAATAGCCTTTGTTTAATATTTCTGATTTTATATAGTTAAGTATTTCTGTTTGTTTTGGTGAAATTTTACCGTATGACATAAATTACCTCTTTTCTGCTATATGCAAATATTTGCTTTACTATTAAAATATACTTTATATAAATTACTTATTGTTTTTATGGTTATTGTTTATATTTTATCATATATTGTAAAAAAAATCAAACACATTTTCCGAAAAAATGTTCGATTAATTACCCACGAATTTCTTAGAGCGAACTTAATAATGTTAAATTATAATTCAATTTATAATAAATTTATAATTATTATAAAATTTAATTCATATAAAGTATTGTAAATATACATAATAATGAGTTATAATATAAAGTAAGCTTAAAATTTATAATTATTTAGTGCAATGAGGTAATAGAATTATTTTAAAAAGTGATTTTTTAATTATTTAATACTGTACTTTAAGGGAATTTTACAAGGCGATGCAATATGGAAGATTAATAATGAAAGAGAGATTTATAAAACACAATGAGATATGTAGTAATGGATAAAGTACAGGAAGGTAACATTTTAGGAAGAACTTTACTTGATGATACAGGAAAGATATTGTTAAGAGAAGGGGCTGAATTAAATTTAACAAAAATAAACAAGATTAAAAGTATGAATTATGGTGGACTTTACATCAATGATGAGTTGAGTGAAGATATTGTTCTTGAAGATTTAATACCATTTGAATTAAAGTTAAGAGCATTTAGAGCTTTAGATGCGCGTGATTATGAAAAATGTGTAGATATTGCAAAAGAATTTGTTAATGAATTATATGATAAAAAGAGTCTTGCAATTAATATTATTGATATAAAGAACATTAACAGTTATACAATTAATCATAGCATTAATGTCTGTGTAAATAGTATAATACTTGGAATTGCAGCTGGTATGAATAGAAATGATTTGGAGCATTTAGCAGTTGCGGCTATATTAGCAGATGTTGGCAAGTTTGATATTTCTAATGAGATTTGGCACAAAAAGGGTAAACTTACAGACAAAGAGATGGAAATGGTAAAACAGCATCCTAAGATTGCGTTTGAAAATTTAAAAGCTCACCCATGTATAAGTCCTATAAGTAGAAATGCTATTCTTTTTAGTCACGAAAATCTTGATGGTAGTGGTTATTATGGAAAAGTCGGTGATGAAATTCGTATTAATGCAAGAATAATTCACTTAATGGATAGTTTTGATGCTTTAACCAGTGTAAGAAAGCATAGACAAGCATATTCAATTAAGGAAAGTACAGAATTATTAATGGGAAGTACTAATCAATATGACAAGGATCTTTTAAGATTAATGAGTCAGCTTTTCCCAATATATCCTATAGGAATGACAGTTAATCTTAGTAATGGGGAAAAGGCTATTATAAGAAGTAACGACCATAACGTAATTAGACCAATAATTAGACTTATGAAGACGGGTGAGCTTATTGACTTAAGTGACAATGCCTTATATAGAAATGTAGTTATACAGGATATTGATAGATAATAGAATTTTTAGATACATAATGTAAGCAATCAAAATACAAAGTAAGGGGAGTAATAATGACATTTAAAGATATTAACGTATCAGAAAAACTTATAGTAGGTTTAAAAAAGCAGAAGATTACAGAACCAACACCAATACAAGTTCAAGCCTATAAGCATATTATGAATAAGCGAGACCTTATTGCTTGTTCAAGTACAGGTTCAGGAAAGACACTTGCTTACTTGCTTCCAATTATTTCTCAACTTAATCCAGAAAGCAAGTATATTCAAGCATTAGTATTAGTTCCAACCCAAGAATTGGCAATACAAGTAAGTGAACAATTTGATTTGCTTTGTTCTAATTCTGATATCAATTATAAAAGTCTATTCCTTATAGGAGATGGCAATATCAATCGTCAAATAGACGCATTAAAATCAAAGCCTGCAGTCGTTATAGGGACACCAGCAAGAGTATATCAGCTAATTAAAATGAAAAAGCTTCGTGTACACGATGTAAAGCATTTGGTTATAGATGAAGCTGACCGCCTTATAGATAAAACATATTATGAAAATGTACTTTCTATAAGAAAGTCTTTAATGAAATACACTCAAGTGCTTATGTTTTCTGCAAGTATTGATAAAAAGACACGAAAAGCAGCTAATGAAATATCATACAATCCAGTATCACTTGATATATCAAAAGATACTAATAATAAAGATATAATTCCAAAGACTATTAAGCATTATTATATTATTGCTGATAGGAGAGAGAGAATAGAAACATTAAGAAAGATTGCAAAAGCTGTAAAGTCTAAAAAAGCAATGATTTTTATTAATACAAAGTATGATTTAGAGGAGTCACTTCAAAAACTTCAATATCACAAATATAGTGTTTCAGCTTTATCAGGCAATTTAGATAAGTTTGCCAAAAGAAAGGCTATTGATGATTTTAAAAGTGGAAAAATAAATTACTTGCTTACAACAGATATAGGCGCTCGTGGATTACAAATTGACGATGTAGACACCATTATCAATGTAAATTTACCAGAAGATTCAAAAGACTATCTTCATAGAGCAGGTCGTTGTGGTAGAAATGGTAATTCAGGAGTTTGTATTTCAATTATTACTGAAAATGAATTAAACAAAATAAAGCAATATCAAAAGCAATTTAATATTAATATAGTAGCTAGAAAGCTTTATAATGGCAAATTAGTAGCTAAGTAAAAACTGATTAGAATAAAGATAATTTTCATCATATAAAATTTATTTTTTAAATTAGGTAATCTAAACTTTGGAGTTGTTGTAATAAGAAAATCTTATACAAATAAAGATATTTATATAGTAATTAATTTTATCTTGTATAAATTTTTAATATAACAACTCCGAAAAACCTTATAATACGAAGTTTTACAATAAATGTTTAAATATGTAAGGGTTTATACAATTTTTTATTTTTATCCCTATACAACTTCGTTAAACTTGCGTTTAGCGAAGTTGTATATATTTGAAAATGTATGTTAATTGTTAATAACTACCCTTACTTTTAACTATTTTGGAGGTGTTTTATGGCTGATAAAACTTATGCTGAACAGCAAAATATTAAATATACTAAAAAATTAAATGAACTGTTAAAAATTCTTCCCCCTTTCTGTACAGAATATTTTAACAGTCTTGAGTATTCTAAGCAACCGAGAACTAAGGTCGCTTATGCAATGGATATCAAAGGCTTTTTTGAATTTCTTATAAAAGAATATCCACAATATAAGGATTATAAAATATGTGATTTTACAGAACGTGATATAGAAATACTTCGTGGACAAGACATTTCAGACTATCTTAGATATGTCAAGTTATACAATAAAAATGGTCACGAAGTCAGTAATTCTGAACGTGCGGCGAAGCGAAAACTTTGCGCTCTTAGAAGATTTTATGCTTATTATTACAAGTATGAGCTTATTAATGCTAACCCTACTCTTAAGGTTGATATGCCTAAAATACATGACAAAGCTATCACTCGACTTGATGTAAATGAAGTCGCAGAGCTGCTTGACAATGTAGAGTCGGGTAATAAATTGACAGACAATCAGCTTAAACGCCATGAAAAGCTAAAGTGTAGAGATTTAGCACTCCTAACTCTTATGCTAGGTACTGGTATTCGTGTTTCGGAGTGTGTTGGTCTTGATATAAATGATATTGATTTTGACAACGATAGAATTAAAGTTGTGCGAAAAGGTGGTTCTGAAAGTTTTGTATACTTTGGCGATGAAGCACGTAACGCCTTACTTGATTATATGGAAGAACGCAGAAATCTTACTCCAGAAGAAGGACATGAAAATGCACTTTTTATTTCTTCTAAAAATAAAAGGCTTTGTGTGCGTTCTGTTGAACTTCTTGTAAAGAAATACGCTTCGACCGTTACTACTGTTAAACATATAACTCCGCACAAGTTAAGAAGCACTTATGGAACTAATCTTTATCAAGCAAGCAAAGATATTTATCTTGTAGCTGATGTATTAGGACATAAAGATGTCAATACGACTAGAAAACACTATGCTGAAATTATTGATGATAATAAGCGAAGAGCCCGTAACATTGTGAGATTACGAACAGAGGAATAATATTATATGATAAGTGTTAATAAAATTTAATTAGATGTAAATTTCAAAACGGTATATAATTATTAAAATTTTAACGTTAAATTTACATATACGAATTATAAACACATTGTGTTATAAATAAGTGCCCCCCTTAGCTTGCCTTTCTGTGGAGAATAGTCAGAGTTTATTAACACTTATCAAAAGTTATTAATTTTTCCACTATCACTATGTTAAGCAACAATAATGATATTTTTCAATATTCGTCTATATCAAGGTTGTGTATTTCTTTATTTATAGACATTTCAAGCTTTGACAACGGTTGAACATTAGGGCTTCTCTTACCCTCAAGGCTATTTTGTTCATACTCTTTAACCATTCGATAAAATGTTCCTGGTTTTAGTTGTAACATTTCCATAGCCTTTCTTGCTGTTATCTCTCCCTTTTTCCATATATTATATACTGGCTCAAAGGCTGTATTGCTCATACTTATTGGTTTACGCCCCTTATACTTTCCTTCCTTTTTAGCAATCTCAATACCTTCCCTTTGTCTTTGAAGCAAGCATTGACGTTCAAATTGATATAAACCCGCAAAAAATGTAAGCATTAATTCACCTTGTGGAGTGCTTGTATCAAGATTTTCCTTACAACTGTATAATACAATCTTCTTCTCTTGTAGAATATGGACTATTTTCAAAAGGTCACTCGTACTTCTTGCAAGTCTTGAGTACGATTCAATTACAATTGTATCTCCTTCTCGTGCATATAAAAGTAAATCTTTTAATCCCTGTCGGTCGGTATTTTTTCCACTTTTAACATCACGAAATATTTTCTCTATTCCATTATCCTGCATTAATTTTTCTTGCCTTGCTAAATTCTGGTCATCAGAACTTACTCTTATGTAACCAATTTTCATATCATAACCTCCCTTTCTTTTTATTTACACAAACAATAATCCAAAGTCTAAGCTTGTATAAGAACTTGTCGACTGTCGTAATAACTTGAAATGTAACATAAATTTTAATATTTTTTTATATATCATTTCTATATTAAAGTAATAAAAAGAATTTGCACATATTAAAAAATTGACTTTGTAATTTGGGCTATACGAGCTTTTTATTTTATTTAGGATAGAATACATACCTTTTGATAAAAAGTGCCTATATAGTCAAAATACGCAGTTGCCTTTTTTATTATTATAGCGCACTCAAAAAAGTGTGTCAATAGGGTCTGTTTTTTATAGGAACATTCCAAAATAGAAAAACAATGCTATTGAAACACTTGCATTTGTAAAGAAAAGTATTCCAATAGGGTGTACCCTAATTAAACACTTTTTAAACGTGTTTTTGCTAACCTATACAAAAATGTCGATTTTGGCATTTTAAAAATGTAATATAAAAATATATAAATTTGACGTTATTTTTTTATTATTATATGAAAATATTAAGATTTGAAGTTTAAAGATTTTTGTAAATTAAAAATGGAATATCTGTATTCTGACTACTCTCCACAGCAAGATGTGAAGGTTCTAACTGATGAGATTTTACAGTAATCGTACATCAATTTCAAACTTTGGATATAGTCTTTTTATCAGAGCAGCGAACTTAACAACCAAGCAGTTCTACGACCACATTAGCGATTGTCTTCTGTATTTATACAAAGAATCAGATATTACAAAATCCAAGATTACAAAAGACTTTAAATTGTAATTTATATAAATAAAAACGAGTATAAAATTTTAATTGCAATTTTACACTCGTTCTGTCAATTCAAAGTCGAAAATATCTAAGTTTTCTTTCATTCTTTGTGGGTTAGATGTTTTTATCAAAGGTAAAATATTTCTCTGAATTAACCAACGCAAAACAATCTGTGCAGAAGATTTTTTATGTACATTTGCAATATTGCAAAGTACTTCGTTATTCAATAAATCGTTCTGTCCAGCAGCTAATGGTGACCACGCCTGCATTAAAATATTTTCGCCTTTTAAATATTCTTCTTCATCTTTGCGTTGAAAAAATGGATTACATTCTAGTAAATTGCTTGCTGGCTTTATTTTATTTCAAAATATAAAATCGGCCAATCTGTCTTGTGTGAAATTATCTACACTGATTGAACGAACCTTACCTGCTTCGTACAATTTTTCAAGAGCTTTCCATGCGCCATAATAATCATGGTATGGTTGATGTATTACATACATATCCAAATAATCAAGTCCTAAACGTTTCATTGATTGTTCAAAACCACGTTTTGCTCCTTCATAGCTTATATCAGGTATCCAAAGCTTTGTAGTAATAAAAAGTTCTTCTCTTGGTACACCACAACGATGAATTGCTCTGCCGACCGCTTCTTCATTACCATAAGCTGTTGCTGTATCAATCAAACGATAACCAGCTTTAATAGCTTGCAATACTGCTTCTTCACAAGCATTTTCATCAGTCATACGAAAAACGCCAAATCCTATCTGTGGTATTTCAATACCATTATTTAAAACCATAAATATTTCTCCTAAAATTTTCTTTTTCTTTAACTGTATTATAGTTATAATTTTCTTTAATAACAAATACTTATAAAGAATGATTTATCATAGTTTAAAAGAATAATTCTTTGCAACTCACTGATTTGAATGTTATAAATGGATTTAAAAATGATTGTTTGGCAAAAATATTGTCGCAGACATTTACTTTTAAGAATTTTTCTTTCTTTTAAAGGAAATAAAGTTCTTCTTATAATGTTAATTTATAAAAAATCAATTAATATAGTTTTTATGATAAAATAAGAACTGTTATAATCAAGTATTACCACCATAGCTTGACTTGCTATGACACACTTAATTATAACAGTTCATAATATGTACTATTAATTATAAATTATATACTCCAACTACTAAACCTCACATAAAAATATAACACATACATTTATAAAAGTTAGTACTGATAGTATATTTTAAATTTACAACTAATTACTGTGGCTGCTTACCAATGTATGCTAAGATACCACCATCAACGTAAAGAATATGACCATTAACTGCATCTGAAGCTTCTGAAGCAAGGAATACAGCTGGACCTGCTAATTCTTCTGGCTTTAACCATCTTTCAGCAGGAGTCTTTGCTACGATGAATGAATCAAATGGATGTCTTGAACCATCTGGCTGACGTTCTCTAAGAGGAGCTGTCTGAGGTGTTTCAATATATCCAGGTCCAATACCGTTACACTGAATGTTGTACTTACCATATTCAGAACAGATATTTCTTGTCAACATCTTAAGACCACCCTTAGCTGCAGCATAAGCTGAAACTGTTTCACGTCCTAATTCAGACATCATTGAACAGATGTTAATAATCTTACCATGCTTTCTTTCTATCATTGATGGAATAACAGCCTTAGATACGATAAATGGAGCATTAAGGTCAACATCAATAACTTGTCTGAACTGCTCTGCTGTCATTTCACACATAGGAATTCTCTTAATGATACCAGCATTGTTTACAAGAATGTCGATAGGACCAACTTCCTTTGTAATCTTTTCAACTGTTTCATTAACCTTAGCTTCATCTGTTACATCACAAACGTAACCATGAGCATCAATACCAGCTTCTTTGTATGCTGCAATACCCTTGTCTACTAATTCTTGATTGATATCGTTGAAAACGATTGTAGCACCAGCCTTTGCCATTCCTGAAGCAATAGCGAAACCAATACCATAAGATGCACCTGTAACGAAAGCAATCTTGCCTTCAAGTGAAAAATTAACTGACATTTTCTAAATCTCCTTTTGTTTTTTATTGTGACACTCTCATTAGCTTTAGCTAATGAAATTCTTGCTTCAACCACTATAATTATAATGATACTCCCATAGAGAATAATTTTCTAATTAATGTCCACAAGCGTAGAGAATACTTCTCGGTTTGGGTGTAGTCCCACCCTACCATAATTTTTAAAGTTGTACACTTGCTTATCTTATACTACAACGTTTTCCATACCACATAGAAAAAATGGAACTTCTACATATTTTTGTAATAACGTTAAAGTAGTACAACTTTTATTAACGAACTGTAAACTATATTTTTATATAAATCACTCTTATAGATTAAGATTATTCTTTACTATAAACAATACAATATATAATGTTTATTTGTTCAAAATTAAAATATGTTGATATTATCTTAAATCCTTCATATCTACATCGTCCATATCATCGAAGTCTTGGTTTTCTCCAACCATTCCCCAGATAAATGTATAAGCATGAGTTGCTGAAGCTGAATGGATTGACCAGCTTGGTGAAATAACAGCTTCTTCATTACGCATTACAATGTGACGAGTTTCTGTTGGTTCACCCATATAGTGGAATACAACAGCATCTTCTGGTACTTCAAAGTAAAGATATACTTCCATTCTTCTATCATGTGTATGACATGGCATAGTATTCCATACACTACCTGGTTCAAGACAAGTCATACCCATCTCAAGCTGACAGCTTTCAACCTGTCCTGGAAGTATGTACTTATTGATTGTTCTATGGTTAGCACTTTCAAGGCAACCGAGTTCCTTCTTATTCTCAGGTAAAATATCCTTATCTGGGTCGATAAATACTGTTGGGTATGTCTTATGTGCTGGAGCACTGTTAAGATAGAACTTAGCAGGGTTTGTAGGGTCAGCGCTGCTAAACTTAATATCCTTAGCTCCCATTCCAATATACATACCATCTTTATACTTAAAGTTATATTCCTTACCATCAACAGTAACTGTACCATTACCACCAATGTTAATAATACCCATCTCACGTCTTTCAAGGAAATACTTAGCTCTAAGCTCAGCACCTGCCTCAAGTGTAAGTGTCTTATTTACAGGTGTTGCAGAACCTACAATAATTCTGTCTATCTGGCTATAAATAGTCTTAATTTCATCAGCTACAAATAAATCTTGAATAAGGAAATCATGTCTTAATCTATCTGTATCATAATTCTTTACGTCTGCTGGATTAGCTCCTGGTCTTACTTCCATTACTATTACTCCTTTATAATTAATCTAATCAAGATACTATAAACCTTAATTGATTATATTTTATCACATTAAATAATCAAATTCAAGGCATTATAATACATCAAAAAACAAAATATAACTAAAATTACTGAAAAATATATCTTTATAACTAAAAAATTATGCAAAAACACTTATTGTTTTAATAAAACAGAAAAAGTATATGTAAGTTTTTTATAAAATATTATCTATTAGAATACTATCAGACAGCAAAGTTGCATGGTGACAAGTCAACTAAAGCTAAAATGTTACTTCTATAATACTAAAAATAATAAACAAACATTTATTTAATTTATCTGCTGCCCCTTATCCTATATGATATTATATTTGAAATTATTTCATATTGTTATATACAACATTTTCTAAAAACAAGGCATTAGATGGAAGTGTTGGCCCAGCATTTTTTCTAACTTTACTCTCTAAGATATTAGGAATATCATCTGAGTTGATTTTTGACAATCCACAATACAATAATGTTCCACAAATAATTCTCACCATATTATAGAGAAATCCATCACCAGTTATTTCTATTTTTAATGTCTGTTTATCAGTATTATAGCTGAAAATATTATCTTTTAACACACTATTAATAGAAATATCTATATCATAAATTGTTCTTATATACGATTTATTTGGAGTCTTATCAGATGTAAAAGCTGAAAAATCGTGTGTACCGCATAAGTATTTACAGGCTTTGTTCATATTTTCAAAATTGATTAATTTTTCATTGGTTTTAAAATTATAGTTAATAGGAGCATTTACCATATTATATACATACTTGCTTTCAAATACATCTGTTTTGCTGTCAAGAGCGATATAGTAGGAATAAGTCTTTGAAACAGCACTTTTTCGACTATGAAAATTATTTGGCACTTCTGATATTGAAAAGACTCTGATACTTTGTGGAAGATTTTCGTTAATATTTTTAATAAATGTATCTAAATCGTTAATGTCATTATAAAAGAAATCAGCACACTGACATCTTGCATGAACGCCTGCGTCAGTTCTTCCACTTCCAGATATATGAACCCCAAGTATATCTTCAATAGTCTGTTGAACCGTATTTTTATTATTTTTTAGACGTTGCCAACCATTAAAGCTACTGCCGTCATAAGTTATTTTTATTAAATAGTGTTTCATTTTTATATATTCTCCAATAAATTATTTCTTTAATAAGTTATTATGACAAAACTCCTTTTATCAACTTATTGCGTTTAACTTCTATATCAGAGTATTCATAAGCATTTACAACTCGCTTGATAGCTTCCTTTAGCTTATCGTTATCATTTGCATGGATAAATGCTATTGTATCACCTGCATTAACAAAGTCGCCTACTTTCTTATTAAGCACAATACCTACAGCATGGTCAATTGCTTCTCCTTTTACTTGCCTGCCACCACCAAGTATAACAAGGGCATTGCCTAGTTCGTCTGACTGTATATGCTTTATATAACCTGTGTTAGTAGCTTTTAATTCATATATAATAGAAGCTTTAGGTAATAAATCCGTATTGTATACAATGCTTGCATCACCACCCTGAGCTTTAACAAACTCAGCAAATTTATTTAAAGCTGATTTGTTTTTAATTAATTCAGTCAACTTGTCGTTAGCTTCTTCTAATGTAGAAGTAATACCTGCTTGATAAACCATGTGTGAAGCAAGAATAATACAAAGCTTAGTAAGGTCTTTCGCCCCTTGTCCATTTAAAGTTTCAATAGCTTCTTTTACTTCTAACGCATTTCCAATAGCATTTCCTAATGGCTCGTCCATATCTGATACGATAGCTACTGTCTTACGTCCTGCACCATTTCCAATCGTAACCATCATATCAGCAAGCTGAAATGCGTCTTTTTCTTCCTTCATAAATGCACCACTACCCGTTTTAACATCAAGCACTATAACGTCTGCGCCTGCTGCCAGTTTCTTACTCATTATACTACTAGCAATAAGTGGACTTATATCAACCGTTGCCGTAACATCTCTTAACGCATAAAGCTTTTTATCAGCAGGGTCAAGATTACCCGTCTGTCCAGTAATTGCCATACCAATTTTATTAACATTATTTATAAATTGTTCTTCTGAAAGACTTGTAGAAAACTCTGGGATACTTTCTAGCTTATCAATAGTTCCCCCAGTAAACCCAAGTCCTCTACCACTCATTTTAGCCATTTTAGCTCCTAATGCAGATACTAAAGGCCCTACTATAAGAGAAGTCTTATCACCAATTCCACCTGTGCTGTGTTTATCCACTTTAATACCATTAATCCTAGACAAATCAAGCAAATCACCACTATTAGCCATAGCAAGTGTGAGATTTAGAGTTTCTTCATAAGAAAGTGAATTAAAGTAAATAGCCATTAACAAAGCTGAAGCTTGATAATCGGGAATATCACCATCAGTATAACCCTTAACAAAATACTCAATTTCTTCCTTAGAAAGAACACCACCATTTCGCTTTTTAACAATCAAGTCATACATTCTCATAAAAACACCACCCTTTATAAAACGTAAACTATGAGAAATTTATATTATTAAATTTTCCGTTTCTTTACTTTATAAATATTATAAACTACATAATAAATATTTGCAATAAACTTATATATTTATCCAATTTATATTAATCCTAGTATATTTTTAAAGTTATACTTCTTTAACTTTAATTTATAAACATTGAATACAATTAATTAATTTGATATATTATATTTAATAAGTACATAAAAAACAGTCGGATATTTTGTGGTATATGATAAACATTTACCTAAATATCCGACTATTCTTCTATAAACTATATTTATATTTCTTATTATTTCTTCTTTCTAACCTTAAGAAATACAATTCCACCAGCAATTACAATAAGTACAACTAAAACAATAGCTGTAGATACTGGATTTGTTTCTTTTTCTTCTTCTGCATCATCAGCTTCTACAAGAGCATTGATAGCCATTGTAAGATGTTGTGTAGCTTCGTTGATGTCTGCTTGATATTCAGCAACATTTATTGCGTCAACAGCTTCATCATATTCAAGCTTCATAGCCTTCCAGCTATCTTCTGTGTAATCGTCTTCATTAAGCTTATCAGCCTGTTCAATGGCTGCTGAAAGTTTAGAAGTATCACTTACAGGTTCTTGATTTTTAACGATGTTAGCTTCTGTTGCTTCAAAGTTGACAGTATAATCTTCATAACCAAGGGCATGAACAGTTAATGACCAATAACCTGTACCATCAGTTCCATCTGGAAGCTGACATCTCATAGAGTTAGTAAGACCTAACTGAATACCCATAGCTTTGTGCATCCAGTTATCAGAAGCAAACTTTGTACCATAAGTTTCAAGTGCTTTTGTTCTTGATGAATCATTTCCATAATATGTCCATGTAACTGATTGAAGCATTGAACCTAATGCACCATATCCATCACCTGTTAAATCAACTCTTAAAAATTCACCATAAGAACCTGTAGCTTCTTTTACTTCAACTGTAATATCAGAAGCTTTAGCAAGTTCTTTTCCTTCAATACCTGAATCCTTACCTGTTTGACCCTTTGAAAATGAATATGTACCATTACTATTCTTTGTAGCTGTCTTAAGACCATTTGTATTTTCAGTTACATTAGCCTTTTCAGAATAGGCTGAAAGTGCATTTTCACTATAACCACCAAATAATTCACCACCATTTTCAACTACTGTGTACTTGCTCTTAAAATCGTCTACATCAGACTTACTAACTTTAACTGGAACGTATTTTAAGCCTTTAACTTCATACTTTGAAAGCTTAGAAGTACTACCATCTGTATTAGTGATTACACCTTTTTCATAAGAAAGTACAGTACCATCTGTTAATTTCATTTTTGTAATAGCATCTTTACCTTCACCTTCTACTTCCCAACCTGCAAGGTCATATGTTTTTCCGTCTTCAGTATCAATTACTGTTGTACACTGAAAACTTCCTCTGTGAAGACCATGATTTGTAGTAGCTCTTGTTACAGTGTCAAATGCACCTGTATCATATTCTTGATGGCTGTCAAGAATATCTGACGAAGACGCATCTCCTGCCTGATATACCTTTTCATTTGCCCAGTATTCCTGCCATGTAAGACCAGCATATAAATAAGAATAATCGTCTGCTGCCTTAGCTGTTAATGTAGTAAATGGAAATGTTACCGCTGTTATAGCAACTGCCGCTGTTAATGTGGCAACCTTAGAAAATAACCTTTTTCTCATAACCTTTCTTTCTCCTTTTTCATTAAGATTAAAATAATTACAAATTAAATTTGCAATTACATTTATTACAAACCTGCATTAATTCAATGCAGATTTATAAGCGTTATAAAATGCTTTTTTTATAGCACTACTTGACTTTGTAGCCCCCGCTACAGTATCAACTCCTGCTACTGCTTGTTTCTCAACAATAGCATCTGGAACTTTTTCTACTGCCTTATTAAAGTAAGAAATATCTTGTGATGTAGCATCACTTGTAGCATTTACAGCAGTAATCACATCATTTTCAACTGTCATTGTGACTGTAACAGTGTAACCATACACTTCACATACAGCAGTTCCTGTATAATCACCATCAGCTTTAAACTTATTAGATGAATTGCCTGCGTTATCTGATCTTGCAGTATCAGTATTAGCATATTCTATATCATTATCTTTATCTGTTGTCTTGCTTGTATTAGTAAAACAAAGGAAAGCTACAAATACACATAAAATGGCAGCAGGTATATAAACAACTGTATTTATTTTTGATGTATTCTCGTTTGCGTCTTTATTTTTAAGTCTTTGCTTTAAAATATAATGCTTTTTAATTCTCATAGCCGCATATACAGCAAATACAATAGTGTAAATAACAGCATTTATTCCGTAAGGTACTAACCCGGCTCTTGCATAAGGAATATTTATAAGCATTATATGAACATATAACAAGCCATAAAATAAATATGCGCTTCTTTGAAATTGTTTCCATTTCTTAGGCTTGAACTTGCTTCTTATTGCCTTAAATGATGTAAATGTTAATATAAGCATTAAAATAACAAGGAATATGCTTATATATGCCGCAATAATTTGTGTGGTAGAAATACCTGAATTGGCTTTAAATAATGCTCTGTAATATGTCTTACCATAAGCTACGTTATGAATAAGAACAAGAATACAGGCAATAATTGATAACTCTCCTCTTATACGCATAAGTGGAGCAATTAATTTTGATTTGTTTGGAAGTGCGCCTGTGTACATTACAACAATAAAAAGTGCTGTTCCAAGAGTTCCTTTAGAAAACAAACCAATAATATTTTGTTGTACAAATACTGGCATATCTAAAGATTGTAATAAATATACAAGCACAGCTACTACTGCAGTTCCTATATAAAATAGTACAGGAAATTTTTTAATTGTATCTTTAAACAAATAAATAAATATTGATACAAGTATAAGTGCAATAATTAATAACATTGTTTCTCCTTTTACATATTTTTCATAAGCATAATTGAGTCAATATTAAAAATCTACAATATATGCTTTTGTTCAGTTCTAAATACTATGAAAACTATTAAGTATTTACAATAATAATTAGCAGTTAAAATATAAACGATATCGCAAGCTTACACTAACAATAGTTACCGATAATTAACCAGTGTTTGCATTAACTAACCGCTGTATTAGAATAAACTTATGTATGCAGTTATGTCAATATATATAAATGATAAAAAAAATCATTTTCCAATATTTTACAAAAGTAAAAGTGTTTTTTACATAAATAAAAAATCTCCCACTTATTGTTAAACACAATACAATGTGGGAGATTTATTTTATTTACAAGAAAAAATATTCAAAATATTGCTTGCACAAAAACTTGACGATTATAGCAATGGGCTGTGAAGCTGTCACACTAAGAAAATTTTATACATAATATAAAAGTCTTTTTCTCTAATGCGAAAACCACAAGTTAAGTAGCTTTTATATTTAATCGTATCATCTATTTGTTTACTACTGTTACATTATAATCACTTGTAAACAAGTATTTTATCCCTTCGGATATATACACATTTTTATCACTATCTACAAGTATCATATCAAATTCAATATCTGTACTTTTATAAAATTGCGCTGCTTTTTCCTTTCCCATTATAAATAGTGAAGTGGAAAGTGCGTCAGCCGTTGTACCATCAGCGCATATAATTGTTACAGATGTAAGGTCGCTATCTGATGGATAACCCGTATTAGAGTCAATAATGTGGTGATATTTTTTACCATTTTCTTCAAAATAACGTTCATAACCACCTGATGTTATAACTGCCTTATCGTTAGTTTTGAGTATTCCTATATAAGTATCGTCATTATCTGGACTTTGAATTGCTACTTTCCATTGGCTGCCATCTGGCTTAAGTCCAAGTGTCTGAACATTGCCACCTAGATTGACAATGGCGTTTTCAATTCCATTTTCCTTTATAAGCTCAATTACTTTTGTTGAAGTGTAACCCTTTGCAATTCCGCCAAAATCTATTTGTGCGTTATTTTTAAGAGTAACATTGTTACCTGATATAACTATATTGTTGTAATCAACTTTTTTAAGTACTTCGTCTAATTCAGCTTGCGATGGAACTTTGTAATTTTGAGTTGTAAAGCCCCAAAGCACCATGACAGGATATATTGTTATGTCAAATGCACCTTGTGTCTTTTGTGAGATTTCTAATGATTTATTAATAAGATAGCTTGTTTCATCAGATACACTTGCAGCTCCTGATATATTAAGCCTTGTAACATCGCTTTCTGTATTGCCGACAGAAAACATATTATCAAGACGTTGTATTTCATAGACTGCTGCCAGTACAGCATTTTCAGCATTACTTCCATAAGCTGTAAGTGACATATAAGTATCCATTGCAAATATATCCGCAGAATATTTTTCGCTGTCTAATGAGTTAGAATTATTTGCTTGTGAATTACTTGTATTTGAATTAACATTTGTTGTGCTTTTACAAGATGTAAGTGAAAATATTAACGCTATAGATAAAGAAGTTGCTGTTATTACTTTTAAAGTATTGATAAAGCTGTACTGTTTAATTTTATTAAAAATGCTTTTGTCTTTTACTCTCATAGACTTAATCCTTTCGTTTTAACTTATTTAACACTATATAAGCTTGCTATTTTTGTCGTAATGATAAAAGTTTATCCGATTAACTTATTATAGTGCTATAAATTTCTAATACTATAATTTTGACCGTAACATAATATGTTAGATAGTCATAAATGTCAAGATTAATATTTTTATTAGTAAGCTATATACAATTATTTTAACTACATATATTTATATTTGTTAAAATATAATCACATATTGTACATAGTAGTAAATGTATGGTTAAATGCTCATCTCTTTTATTTTATAATTATTTTTCATATAACTATTAAGTTTAAGAAAGTCGTTTACATTTATTTATTTTTATATTAAAATTAACTAGAATAATTTTAGTTCTACAGACCTATCATTATTTATTATGTATATTTTTATATGGCATATTTATACTAAAAGTCTATATGACAGAATGGAGAAAAGAAAATGAGTTTTGAATTTGTAAGAAAGCTTCCAATTCCTAGCGAAATCAAGGAACAGTATCCTGTACCTGAAAAAGCAGCACAGATTAAGATTGAACGAGATAAGGAAATCAAAGATGTCTTTACAGGCGACTCAGATAAATTTTTAGTTATCATAGGCCCATGTTCAGCAGATAATGAAGAAGCGGTTCTTGATTATACTACTCGTCTTGTCAAGGTTCAAGAAAAAGTTAAAGACAAGCTTATAATTATTCCTCGTGTATATACTAATAAGCCTAGAACAACTGGAACTGGATATAAGGGAATGTTACATCAGCCTGACCCTGAAAAGAAGCCGGATTTATTAGGCGGACTTATTGCTATTCGTAAAATGCACATTGATGTTATTAGTCAGACAGGACTTACTCCTGCTGATGAAATGCTTTATCCTGAAAACTATTGGTTTTTATCAGATGTTTTATCTTATGTTGCAATTGGCGCTCGTTCAGTTGAAGACCAACAACATAGATTAACAGCAAGTGGTATTGATGTTCCAGCAGGTATGAAGAACCCTACAAGTGGTGATTTTTCTGTAATGCTTAACTCTGTAGTAGCAGCTCAAGCAAAGCAGACATTTATATATCGAAATTGGGAAGTAAATACACCAGGCAACCCTCTTACTCACACTATTTTAAGAGGTGCTGTTAATAAGCATGGTCAGTGTATTCCTAACTATCACTATGAAGACCTTAACCGTCTTTTTAATATGTATTCTGAACGTGACCTTGCTAATCCTGCCGTTGTTGTTGATGCTAATCACAGCAATTCTAACAAGCAGTTCAAGGAACAGATTAGAATTACTAAGGAAGTGTTACACAGCCGTAATCACTCAGCAGATATCAAGAATTTTGTTAAGGGTATTATGATTGAAAGTTACATCGAAGAAGGCAATCAAAAGGTTGGAGAAGGTGTATACGGAAAGTCTATTACAGACCCATGTCTTGGCTGGGAAGACTCAGAAAGACTTATATATCAGATTGCTGATTTAGTATAAGATTTTATAAAAAATGGAGTCTATTTAAGTTAAAATGTAAGTGTTAAAAAACTCTAAAATAAGCGAAATGTTTTAATACCTAAAACGTTAGAAAATCGCAATGTCGTATCGCATTTCTAACGTTTTATAGCTTATCTAAGGGTTTCTTAATATTTACTTAAATAGGCTCTTTTTGTTTTTTGTCCATTCCAATGATTAAAACAGACTTATTTCTTATGTGAAGTTCCAATCATTTAAAGATGTGGACTTTTTATTTACCACTTGAAGCAATACTTTTTTAATATATATACAAATATAACTTTTTTAATAGCATTGGATTGATATATGCTTCAAAATATGTTCCTACTAATAGCAATCCTATTGCGATTGCGATAATTATAACTACATTTCTTGCCGCAATTGTTTTGATACTATATCCTGATACAGTAAAGAGTTTTGTTATAAGGAAAAGTGTTAAACCATAAAATATATACTGTGGAAATACTGATACCATGTATACAAATACTCCACCTATTCCATAATGAAGTACCGCTGTACTTATTAATATTCCATTACAAATACCTAAATAACACATATATATTGATAAAAATATGCCACTAAACACAGTAAGTCCAATTCCACATAAGATAACAAAATCTCGCAGTCTTGTCTTTATTATGTATTGCCAAAGGCTTACGTTATTTACAGAAATATCTATATAGTCTGATAAATATTTATCTGAATATATATCCATATTTTTTATAAGTCCTTTTTTTATAAGATTAATATAACATGTCCCTAGTAATATCCCTAAGAATAAGAAAAGTACAAATCTATATTTATGTATAACACTTTTAAATCCTACCATAACGCTCCATTCTGCTTATTAAGCAATTTGATGATGTCGTTATGAATATATGTTATTTTTTATTAATATATGACATTATAGCTGCAATAGTTTTTGAGTCTTGTATTTTGCCTGAATATATCATTTCAGATAATTCATCAGTTGTGTATGCTTCTATTTCAATATACTCATCTGGATCAAGGTGTTGCTGTGTTTTTGTTAAATTTTTAGCAACATATATTTCTACTACTTCATCGCAAAATGCAACGGCTGTTACAATTGAGATAAGGTGTTCTAAATTGTCAGATTTATAACCTGTTTCTTCTTCAAGTTCTCTTGTGGCAGCAGTTATGCTTTCTTCACCTTTGTTAATACCGCCTGCTGGTATTTCAAGAGTTTCTCTATCAAGTGCATTTCTATATTGTCTTACAAGTAGTATACGTCCATCTTCAAGCACTGGAACTACTGCTGCCGCTCCAGAGTGTTCTATATAGTCCCATTTTGCAGTATTTCCATCTGGGGTATAAATAGTATCTTCATACATAGACAACATAGAGCCTTTATACATTAATTTTCTATCTATTCTTTTAATATGGTTCATAAATAATCCTTTCTTAAGTTTATTTAAAGTTATCGCAATAATAATCAATTCTTATACACATACAAATACGAACTTTGGTTTATTGTTCAAGTCAATAAATTAATTCAATTATTTCTTGTATTATTTTATCTTATTACAAGCTTCATAGCACTTATCAGTAGCCTTAATAACAGCATTTCTAAAGCCAAATTCTTCTAATGCTGAAACTCCTTGAATAGTTGTTCCACCAGGAGAGCATACATTATCTTTTAATTTAGCTGGGTGTTCGCCCGTTTCAAGTACCATTTTAGCAGAGCCAAGAACTGTCTGAGCTACAAGTTTATATGCGTCTTGTCTTGGTATACCATATTTTACAACACTATCTGCTAGAGCTTCTATAAACATATATACATAGGCAGGAGAACTTCCGCTTGCACACACCACGCCACTCATAAGCTTTTCAGGTACAGTTACAACTTTTCCAAAGGAATTAAAAAATGTTTCAACAAATTCTATTTCATTAAAATCAAGGTCGCCTTTTTCATAAGAAATTCCAGTCATTCCTTCTCCAACTAAAGCTGGCGTATTTGGCATAGCTCTAACAACTTTAATATCTTGTCCTAACTTTGCTTTGATAGTATCTATTGTTATACCCGGAGCAAGTGAGATGATTACACTTTCTTCTGTTACAATATCGTGAATATTCTTTAATACAACGTCATATACTTGTGGCTTTACAGCAAATATTATGTATTTTGCATTGTTAGCACATTCAGCATTGCTGTCAGCATATCTTACGCCTGTTTCATTATATATTTTTATTTTTTTATCAGAACTTAAACAAGTAAATATTATATCTTGTGAATTAAGAAATCTTAATGCCCCTTTAAGCATAGAATAACCCATGTTTCCCATTCCAATAAAACCTATCTTTGCCATATTATAGCCTCCCTTTATTTATGCGAATAACAATTAAAGCCTTAAAGAGCATTTTCTCATGGTTTATAATCAAATAAATATTCGCAATTAATTTTGTAATCTACTTATAATTTTTATTATAATCTATTTTATTTATGCGAGCAATAACATAATTTTGTGCTTAAACAAAACGTTAGAAATTGTAATTGTCATAAAACGTAAGTTTCCTTTTAATACAAATCATTTTACTTATATTACTTCTGTACAAAAATGTACAAAAAGCCCACTTCTTTACGAACCCTATACTATTAATTCATTCATAAGAATTGTTGATAATAAATCATTCGGCTTATATACTTTTGAGTATATTGGGAACTAATCGTATATACCCCCAACAAGCTGTAGCCATTGGAATGTCAGTATATAGTATTAAGTAAGGGGCTGTCGTATTAAAAAATTTTATACAAAATTAGTAAATAATTCTACTTGTATAAATTTTTTTAATACAACAGCCCCCAATATTAGTCTGTTTTATTATTTATTAGAAAGAATTTTATCAATACTTACAAGCTTTACGCATAATACGAAGATATCAGCAGCTAAAGCCATGTCTTCAGGTGTTGGGAAAGATGGAGCAATTCTTATATTGCTATCTTTAGGGTCTTTTCCATAAGGGAATGTAGCACCTGCACCAGTAAGCTTTACTCCTGCCTCAGCACACTTTGCAACTATTTCTTTTGCACAACCTTCCATTGCGTCAAATGAAATGAAATATCCACCATGTGGTTCATACCATGTACCTATTCCAAGCCCTTCAAGTTCACTATCAAGAACATTAAGTGTTGCTTCAAACTTAGGACGCATAAATTCCGCATGCTTTTTCATATGTTCTTTTAATCCGTTGATATCCTTGAAAAATCTTACATGACGAAGTTGATTAAGCTTATCATATCCGATTGTTTGAATTGTAAGCTGTTTTTTAATATCTGCAAGGTTGTTTTGTGATGTAGCAAGTGCTGCAATACCAGAACCTGGGAAGCTTACTTTTGATGTTGAAGCGAATTCAAATACTATATCAGGATTACCAGCCTTTTCACATTCTGATATAATATCAAGGATTTCATCTTGATTATCTTCATATAAGTGATGGATAACATAAGCATTATCCCAGAATATTCTAAAATCTTTGGCAGCAGGCTTAAGATTAGCAAATCTTCTTACTGTGTCATCTGAATAAGAAATTCCTTGTGGATTAGAATACTTAGGAACGCACCATATTCCCTTAACTGTTTCATCATTATTAACATACTGTTCAACTAAATCCATATCTGGACCTGTACTTGTCATTGGAATGTTAATCATCTCAACGCCAAATCTTTCAGTAATAGCAAAATGTCTGTCATATCCTGGTACTGGACATAAGAACTTAACCTTATCAAGCTTGCACCAAGCAGTATTACCCATAATACCATGTGTAAATGCTCTTGCAACTTGGTCATACATAATATTAAGACTTGCATTGCCATATACGATAACATGTTCAGGAGTTGTTCCCATCATATCAGCCATGAGCCTCTTTGCTTCTGGTATACCATCTAATACACCATAATTTCTACAATCTGTTCCATCTTCTGAATGTAAATCAGATGAACTGTTTATTATATCAAGTAAACCTAATGAAACATCAAGCTGAGTAGCTGATGGCTTACCTCTTGACATATCAAGCTTAAGTCCTTTAGCTTTAGCATCTTCGTACTTCTTATTAAGTTCACTCTTTAATTGTAATAATTCTTCCTTACTCATTTCACTGTACTGCATAAAAATTCCTCCTAAATATGTTTTCTTAACTGTTTAATATATTACTATGAAAAATAAAAAAAATCAATAGTTTATCTTATTTTTTGAACCAATACCACCTTTTAACTTATTTTATTAATACTTATTTTAAAATAAGTTTATATTCTTAATCATTTCTAAAGAAACCGCTTATTTATATAAAGCATTGTCTAGCTATACAATCAACAAATTAATGATAAAACTTTTTCAATTATAAATAAATTCCCCACTTCTATAATTTTATTAATAAACCTTATATTGTTAAGAAATTTTATAGCTTTATTTATGTTATTGTCGCATTACAGGATTATTTATTAATTAAATGTCTATATTTTGTATAAATTTTCCTTAGTGCGATAGCCTAATTGGGTGTATTTACAACATATAAAGGCATAAAAAAAACACCTATAGACTTTTACATCTATAGGTGTAAGTATGAACTTAATTAACGCTAAACGTCTTACTTGGCATAATCAACAGCTCGTGATTCTCTTATCACACTAACTTTGATTTGTCCTGGATATTCCATCTGGTCTTCAATCTGCTTAGAAATATCTCTCGCCATAAGTACCATGTCTGCATCGCTAACAACTTCAGGAACTACCATTACGCGAATCTCTCTACCTGCCTGAATAGCAAATGACTTATCAACTCCCTTAAAGGAATTGGTGATATCTTCTAATTGTTTAAGTCTGTTTGTATAAGTTTCTAACGTCTCTCTTCTTGCACCAGGTCTTGCGGCTGAAATAGTATCAGCAGCCTGTACAATACAAGCAATTAAGCTTTCTGGTTCAACGTCGCCATGATGAGCTTCAACAGCATTAATTACAATTGCTGACTCTTTGTATCTCTTACATAAATCAACACCAATTTGAACGTGAGAGCCTTCCATTTCGTGGTCAATTGACTTACCAATATCATGTAAAAGTCCTGCTCGTTTAGCTAACTTTACATCTACGCCAATTTCACCAGCTAAAAGTCCTGAAAGCTGTGCAACTTCAATTGAATGTTTAAGAGCATTCTGACCATAGCTTGTTCTGAAACGCATTCTGCCGAGTAATCTTACAAGCTCAGGGTGTATTCCATGAACTCCAACCTCAAGGGTTGCGGCTTCACCTTCTTCTTTAATTAATACTTCAACTTCTTTTTGGGCTTTTTCTACCATCTCTTCAATTCTGGCTGGGTGAATTCTACCATCTAAGATTAACTTTTCAAGAGCAATTCTTGCAACCTCTCTTCTGATTGGATCAAAACCCGATAAAACTACTGCCTCTGGTGTATCATCAATAATTAATTCCACACCTGTTAAAGTCTCTAAAGTACGAATATTACGTCCTTCTCGACCAATAATTCGGCCCTTCATTTCATCATTAGGAAGCTGTACAACGGAAATTGTTGTTTCTGCCACATGGTCAGCAGCACATCTTTGGATTGCTGTTACAACATATTCCTTTGCTTTTTTGTCGGCTTCCTCTTTCGCCTGACTTTCTAATGTTTTAATCATTATGGCGGTATCATGCTTTACTTCGTCTTCAACAGTCTTCAAAAGATATTCTTTCGCCTGTTCGGAGGTTAATCCTGAGATTCTTTCAAGTTCCTGCTGTCTCTGCTGTCCAAGTTCTTCAACCTTTTGCTTTAGCTTACCAATTTCTTCTTCTTTTCTGGTAATACTCAAGTCTCGTTTTTCAACAGCCTCAATCTTCTTATCAAGAGTTTCTTCTTTAGATAAGACACGCTTTTCATATCTTTGTACTTCAGCACGTCTTTCCTTAATCTCTTTGTCAAGTTCATTCTTAGTCTTTATAGATTCCTCTTTAATCTCTAAGAGTGATTCTTTCTTAGTTGTCTCAGCTGTCTTTAACGCTGCGTCTATTATTTCTCTGGCTTTATCGTTGGCGTTGCCAATTTTGGCATCGTTAATCTTCTTTTGAACAGAAGATGATATGAACCATGTAATAGGTGCGACTATCACTAATGTAACTAAAATAGCAATAATGGTTATAACTGACACAGGAGCACCTCCTTATTTAGTTTTCATTGTACAAACATACAATATCATAATTCTATACTTATTTATTATTCTTGTCAAGAAAAATAAGTATTATAACTCTCATTGACTATAATATCAAGTGCTTTTTTAATATTATCAGTATTAAAACCTTTATTGTAAAAATAGCTCATAAGCTTCGATTGTTCTTTATAGCCTAGCTCATTATACTTATTAGCTTTCTTTCGCATTTGCTCTAATATATGTTCAAATTCTATATCAGTATTATCACTGTAAAATTCTTCACAGGCTTTATAAATGATGTTGCGGTCAATTCCTTTGCTAGAAAGAAACATTTCTATCTGCTTTTTGCTTTTCTTGCCTGCTTTAAAATCTATATAATTCTTTACATATCTTTCGTCATTGATATATCCAAATTGTTTTACATAAGCAATAGCATATTGTATACAGCTTTCAGGATAATATGATGCTTTTAATTTGTTATATAATTCGCTTTCAGTATAATCCTTTGATAATAAAAGGTTCATTGCTCTTGTTGTAGCCCTTTTAGGTAATAATTCGTTAATTATTTCGTTAAAAGCTATATCATCAATATGTTCATCATTTTTTATATTGTATTTTTTTAATTCACTAATATATAGAGCAAACGCAGGCTCATAGTCAATATATATAAGCCTTCGCTTGCTTGTTAATTCTTTTATCTGTGTTACTATATTACTTTTCATTGTTGTTAGAGTCTTCTAATACTTCTGTTTCTTCCGAAGTTTCAGCAAATTCTCCTATTTTGTAGTGTTTTCTTACCTTTGTATCTATTTCTTTCATAATATCTGGGTGTTGTGCAAGGAACTGCTTTGCATTTTCTCTACCTTGTCCAATCTTTTCACCATTGTATGCAAACCATGCACCACTTTTTTGAACTACATCTATATTAGTTGCAAGGTCAAGAATATCTCCCTCTTTAGATATTCCTTTACCAAACATAATATCAAATTCAGCTTCTTTGAATGGAGGCGCAACTTTATTTTTTACAATCTTTACTCGTGTTCTGTTACCTATAACTTCGCCTGCTTGTTTCAATGTTTCAATTCTTCTTACATCAAGTCTTACAGAAGAATAAAACTTAAGAGCTCTACCACCAGTTGTTGTTTCTGGATTACCAAACATTATACCTACTTTTTCTCTAAGCTGATTGATAAAGATAACTACACAATTGTTCTTACTAACTACTGGTGTAAGCTTTCTTAATGCCTGTGACATCAATCTAGCTTGTAAACCAACGTGTGAGTCACCCATATCACCATCTATTTCTGCCTTTGGTACAAGTGCGGCAACAGAGTCAACTATAACAATATCAACAGCACCAGAACGAACCATTGTTTCTGTTATCTCTAATGCCTGCTCACCACTATCTGGCTGTGATATATAAAGATTATCAATATCTACACCAATATTCTTAGCATACACAGGGTCTAATGCGTGCTCGGCATCTATAAATCCAGCAATACCACCATTTTTTTGAACTTCTGCAATGATATGTAATGCTACAGTAGTCTTACCACTTGATTCAGGTCCATATATTTCAATAACTCTACCCTTAGGTACTCCACCAAGTCCTAATGCTATATCAAGGCTTAATGAACCTGTTGGAATTGCTTCGATATTAAAATTAACATTAGCATCGCCAAGCTTCATAATAGAACCTTTACCAAACTGTTTTTCAATATTAGAAATTGCGGCATCAAGTGCCTTTAACTTATTTTCATCTTTTACCATTATAATCCTCATTTCTAAGCGAATATTAATAATTAGTTATATTGTAATAACTATAGGAAAACTATCTGTTCCCGCTTATAAACAAATAGTTAAAATATTATATAATCATGAACATCTGTTCGCTATAAATATAATATAATAAAAACTTTGTGTTGTCAAGCAAAAAACGAATATTTGTTCGCTTATTAATTTAACACTATCAAGTGATTTTTAACTTATATTTGCAAGAAAAACTAAAAGTGGGACTTGCTAGTATAATATAAAGAGAAGTGTAAATATACAAATTGCTTTTGATAAATTACGATAGAAACTTAAATAAATCGCATTTATTACTTTATAATTTACAATAAGAAAATTACTTGTATAGAGAAAGACTTCAAATTTTTTAACAACCGACTATATTCTAATATAATAGTTGATAACAATTATTAAGCTTATATTTATAGATATTATTTGATATATTGAATTTATTATACCATATATTACATCGCATGTAAAGTTTTAAAATGTTTTTTTGATTATTCATATAAACAAATCATATCTTTACATAAGTTTTTTGAAGCTTAGTACCTAGTACAGTTGAGTAAACTCTACTGTAAAGGATGTTGTCACCCCTATGATGTAACTCCACTTTAGGTAGTAATACTTATATACTCTATCGCCAATTTAAAAGCATTTTCAACAGCTTGATACCTAATAGCTTGTCTATCACCTGCAAAGTTAAATTCTTTTGCTTCTAATATTTCAAAATTTCCAGTATTATAATACACTCCTATATATACAAGTCCAACTGGTTTATCATCTTCCTTTTCTGGACCTGCTACCCCTGTTACTGCTATTCCTACATTAGCATTTGCTTTTTTAGCTGCGCCAAATGCCATTTCCTTAGCGGTCTGTGAACTTACTGCTTTGTATTTATCAAGTGTATCATTACTTATTCCTAATAAATCGTGTTTTGCTTCATCACAATATGTTATAAAGCCTTCTTTAAATACACTAGATGCTCCAGATATATTAACAATAGATGCTGATACAAGTCCTGCTGTACATGACTCAGCCGTTGTGATTGTAAGCTTTTTTGCTTTCAGAAGCTCTACAAGCTCTTTTTCAAGCATAACCATTTTATTTTCATCAAAAAACATAATTTTTTCTCCTTTTAATTTAATAATAATATTTAGGCGTTTGCGAAACTCCACAAGCTGCATAAACTCTAACTTCTTTGAGCCTCTATTTTGCAATGCTCCTCACTGAAATAAAAACTTTTATATCTATTTTGCCTAAATTTCAAGGTCTAAAATATCATATTGGGGCTTATTTCTATGCAAAATACATAAATTACGGTCAATTCATTTCACAATTACCTATAATAATAATATTTTAGAATATATGAAATGGCTGTCACACTAATAAAAATAAATTTTCACTAATGTGACAGCCATTTCTTTAGTTAAAATCATACACTTTTTCTAAAACAATTAAGTATTTATAATAAAAATAAGAACTTTCTTTGTGATGTTTTAATTAATTAGCGTTATCTATAAATACTTTATAGTTCTTAGCAATATAATCAATAAGCGAAATTACTGTAAGTGCAAGTGAAATATATATAAGTACAGTGCTTATAATTTCAATATAATATACATTAAGGTTAAGTGTAAGAACAATAATCATAATCATCTGAAATGTTGTCTTAAACTTTCCCCAATAGCTTGCAGCTATTACAACACCATTGTCTGATGCTACAAGTCTAAAACCACTTATAATAAATTCTCTTGCAATTATAATTATAACTATCCAAGCATCAATTCTATCAAGGTCTACTAATGCTATTAATGCAGAGCAAACAAGCAACTTATCAGCAAGAGGGTCCATAAACTTACCAAAATTAGTTACTAGACCATATTTTCGTGCTATTTTTCCATCAAGCATATCAGTAAGACTTGCTGCTATAAATATTACTGCCGCAACAATTTTTGATACCGATCCTATATCAAGATAAAGAAATACTAGATAAAATGGTATCATAATTGTTCTTAATATTGTTAGTTTGTTTGGTAAATTCATAATTTCCTCATTTCCGCACTAATCATTACAGGTGCATAAGCTTTTAATAGTGTTAATAATAAGTAATATTTTAGGCAAGCTCTCCTATTAAATCATATTCCATCGCACCAGTAATATTTACACTAACTATCTGACCAGACATAAGCTGTGCATTAGTATTAACAAATACATAACCATCAACATTAGGTGCGTCTTTATATGACCTTCCAACATACGCATCATCATCAGCAATCTTACCTTCAATCATAACTTGAACAGTCTTTCCAACCATTGCTGCTGATTTATCAAGTGAAACTTCCTGTTGTAATTCCATTATTCTATCTCGTCTATTTTCTTTCACTTCTTCTTCAATCTGCTCTGACATAGTGGCAGCAGGTGTTCCTTCTTCTGGAGAATAAGTAAACACTCCCAATCTGTCAAATTCCATTGTGTCAACGAAATCTAATAAATCCTCAACATCTTCTTCTGTTTCGCCAGGGAAACCAGTTATAAGTGTTGTACGAAGTGCAATATCAGGAATATTTTCTCTTAACTTTGTTATAATATCAACAAGTTCTTGTCTGCTTGTACGTCTTCCCATTCTCTTTAAAATATTGTCACTTGAATGTTGAATTGGCATATCAAGATATTTACAAATCTTAGGTTCTTCTTTAATAACTTGTATTAATTCATCTGTGATTTCTTCTGGATAACAATATAAAATTCGTATCCATTCAAGCCCGTCAATTTTACAAAGCTTTCTTAATAATTCTGGCAAAGCTTTCTTCCCATAAATATCCATTCCATATAATGTTGTTTCTTGAGCAACAAGAATAAGCTCCTTAGTACCATTTTTAACAAGATATTCTGCCTGTTCTAAAAGATACTCCATAGTAAAACTTCTAAAATTGCCTCTTACCTTAGGAATAATGCAATAAGTACAGTGCTTATCACAGCCTTCAGCAATCTTTAAATATTCATAATAACCACCAGTAGTCATAACTCTATGGTTATTTACAACCGGAAGTCGGTCTGCGCTTTCAACGAAGTTAATTCCTTTACCTTCAAGAACTGATAATACTACTTCCGCAATCTTATCGTATGAAGATGTACCTATAAGTGCATCTACTTCTGGTATTTCTTCAATAATCTCATCTTTATAACGATGAGCAAGACAACCTGTTACAATAAGTGCCTTACATACTGCATCTTTTTTATGTTCTGCCATTTCAAGAATTGTATTAATACTTTCTTGTTTAGCATCATTAATAAAACAACAAGTATTAACAGCAATAACATCAGCCTGCATTTCATCATCAGTAAATTCAAAGCCTTTATCTTTTAAGATACCAAGCATATTTTCTGTATCAACTAAATTTTTGTCACAGCCAAGTGACGCAAACATTATTTTCATAAATTCTCTCCAAAACTTCAATATTATATGTTTAATTATATCAAGTAAGTCCCCACACCAATAACAAGTAGGGGACTTACCTTTATGTCATTATTACATATTAGTAATCAGTGTAATAATTTGACATTATTAATAATATTATCACATAATTAAATTAATTTTACCACTATTTTTTTATTAAATAAAAATAAAAATATCCTACACATATAAATGTTCCTGCTATACAAAGTATGTTATTTACTTTTCCACTAGCAGTACATACGCCTAATGACGCACCTCTTTTTAACGGATACCATACTAGCACAGCTTTTTTGTTCATCATATCAAGTACTATGTGAGATACCATTGCAACCGCAAAAGGCATCATCATATCAGGGAATATGTAAAATACAATTAAACTAAATAATAAAACACCTAACGCAGAATGTGTAAATGTTCTATGCGGAAACTCCTTACATACTATACATGTTACAATAAACACTGCTATTCCTGATAAAAGTCGATACATATTACTTTCTTCTAATATCATTGTCATAATACTAAAATTAAACCTATAATTAATATATCCTTCAATTATAGAAAGTATAACAATAATGCCTAAAATAGTATTAAATGCACTTCTTGAATTAGATGTCTTTATGTCTATGTCACATATTAATGACCCGATTATTGCTGCACCAGTGCATACAATTAAATCACTAAGTGTCATAGGTCTTATAATAACTAAAGCCGAAGCTACACCCATAGCTAAATGTGTCTTTCCACTCATAATATCTCCTTTGTATGGTATGCCATGTTTACAGATATGTAATAAAATTAAGTAACTTACTTAATGACGTCAAACACAAGAACATTTGTTCTACTATTTATTATAGCAAATTTTCTTATAATTGTCCAGTATTATACTTTTTTATATTCGCATAATTCTTCTATATTACCAACTTCAACAATTGAAGGATTAGTAGCTACATCAAGCTTTATTTTTTGGTCAATTATTTTTCTAAGGTCATATCCTAAATACTCCCAATATTCGCTTAACAATGTCTTGATTGTAAATTGGGTGTCAACTTTTGCTTCCCTTAATTTTCTTGACGCAATAAAAACCATTTTTGATATTACCCATTGATTAAGAGATATTCTATGTAATTCTTCTACCCACTGTGAGCATATTAAATATCTTTTTGAATTAACTTCAATTACTGTTTCATAGTATCTATTATATCCCTTGCTATCCCTTTTAGCACTGTCTACATCTTCTTCTGGTTTTAACTCTTTTAATAAAGGATAACTAAGTCCAAAGATATTTTTACAATAAAACAAGTCGAGAAAACCGCTTATTTCATCAGCTTTTATTTCTCCATTAAAAATAAGTGTGGCAAATATTCCATGAGCCATTTTTCCTATTTTAAGTGAATATTTATTAGAGTTTTCACCATTTAATTCTTTAAATGCTAAAGAGCTTTCTTTTTCAATAATTTCTTTTGCTTTATTAATTGTTGCTGTTCCAATTCGTGATGAATTTAAAATGTTATTTAAAGCAGCTATTTGAAGTCCTTCTTTAAAGATTTTTCTAGCTGTAGAGCTTCTACTTCTTCTTGAGGCTAATGTGAAGTTATCTTTTATTAGAGCTTCTTCTGGGTTAATATCATCTTTAAATATGTAATAATAATCTACAAAAACTTTTTTACCTACTTTATTTATAAGTGTTTCCAGATTTTCATTATTTTCCGGAGAAGCTTCGTAATTTTCTTTCATTTTATCAAACATCATATCATATTGTTCGATACTCATTACAACATAAGATGGTTTGTCATTTTCAAATATATAGACTTCACCATTTTCAGATATTTTCTTTTTTAGACTTTTAAAATTTTTTAAATCTTTTGTTGTAATAATTTTAGAAGATTCTATTGACATAAAAACCTCATTTCTAATACTTTTATTTACTCAAACAACGCACAAAAATCACTTCTTGCACAAGACATGTATGACTTGTGATAACTCTATAATTATTTATCACTACTCATTAACTTTAATGGAAGCGCAAGTAAAATAGCACCTCCTACGATGTTTCCAAGTGTAACAAATATCATACTTTTAGCAACGGCAGCAAGATTTATTCCACCAAGTAAAAGATATGCTACAGAAAATGTTCCCATATTTGCAACACAATGCTCAAAACCTGCGGCTACAAATGCCATTATAACACAAAACATTACAACAAGTTTACCACTTTCTGATTTCATTCTTGTTCCTGTAAGAACAGCAATGCACACACAGAAATTACAAAGCACACCTCTTAAGAATAATTGTAAAGGTGCTATGTCAAGTTTTCCTGCTATAAAACTATTATAGTAATCTATAAGTATCTGTCTTGAAGCACCACTTCCAACAAATAATGCACTTAGAAAAAATGCTCCTATAAAGTTACCGATAAAGCTAATAATCCATATTTTTAATACTTTACTAACAGTACATGAATGGTTGTAAAATCCCATTGCCATAACCATATTATTACCTGTAAATAGTTCTCCGCCTATAAATACTATTAATACGATAGCAATTGAAAATAAAAATGCTCCTAACAACTTTCCAAACTGTGGAAATGTTGGATACAATACGGCAGCAGATACATTTGATAAAATAGTTGCAACAACTATAAAAAAGCCAGCAAGAATTGCTCTTAAAAAGTACTTGCCAAAGTAATTGTCACATAAATCTACCTTGTTTTTTGCTGCTTGTGCCATTGAAGCTACATCTTCAGTCAACATGAATTTTTTCCTCTCTTTATTAAATTTTTCTTAAAACTTTAAAATTATATCACCTAAAGATTTTATTTTCAATGCAAATTTATAGAGTTCTTAAAATTATGCTATAGTTGTATTACCTTGTATTATTTCATATTCAAGTTGTATATGTTGATTTGTAATATTATTTCCATTAATTATACGAAGTAACATTCTTACTGCTTCCATACCACATTCTCTATAAAATAGGTGAGTTGTAGTAAGACTTGGTGTAATGATACTGCTAATTCTATTATGTCCAATGCCTGTAACTTGTATATCATTTGGTATTTGTAAGCCTTTTTCTTTTATTGCTTTTATAGCACCTATCGCAATATTATCTGTTGCACAAAATATCCCATCTATTCGTTTACCACTTGATAAAATATTTTTCGTAACTTGATAACCACTTTCTATTGAGAATTCCGCTTCTCTTACTAAATCTAGATTAAGTGTTATATTATTTTTTGTTAATGTATCCTTAAACCCATCAAATCTGTCTTTTCCCGTAGCAATATCATTTTGTGTTATACCTATATACATAATATTTTTACAACCTGAGTTAATCAACTTTTGAGTCATCGCTGTAGCTGCTCCATAATCATTGTGATATACACAAGGACATTCTTCAAAATTTTGCCCAGTTACAACAATTGGTATACTTGATTTTTTAAGAAGGTTTTTGTGGGCTTTTGTATAAAAAGTTCCAATAAGAATTATGCCATCAACAGGATTATTTTCAAATAATTTAATATATTCAATTTCTTTATCAGCATTATTGCTTGTGCTTGCAAAAAGCAATTCGTAATTAGTCTGGGTAATCTCAGAGTTTATTCCATCTAATAATCTTGCTACTGACTCAGAACTTATTCTTGGAACAATAACGCCAATTTTATTTGTTTTTCTTGTTCGTAACATCTGTGCTTGCTTTGATGGTTTATAACCAGTTGTTGAGATTGCATTTGCAATTGCTTCCTTTTTTTCACTACTAATATATCCATCATTAAGATATCTTGAAACTGCTGATACTGAAACTCCTGCCAAATCTGCAACATCTTTAATACTAATTCTTTTACTGTCCATAAAATTCGCCTCCAAAGTCTAACCTATATAGAGTCATTTGATACATATTTTCTATAAAAATAATACAACAAACCTATTTCCATAACTCTTATAAAGTTAAATTATTAAATATTTTTGAATTAATACCTTAGTTTCAAAGAATATAATACTTTTTTTGTTATTTTACAATAATTAATACACAAAAAATACAATTATAAGCACTAAACTTTAATACAAAATTAATATATAATTTTATGAATCTTAAAACAATTATTACTTAATAATTAGATATTAATATTTGTGATTTATATTGTTATTAATTATGTTTCTTAACTTATTATGACAGTCGAAAAATCTTATGTACAAACTTCTGTTTATTGTTTGCATAAATAATAATTCCTCATACTTATAGTTTAAGTATGAGGAATTAATTTATAGTAATCTTTATTCTCTATAATATGAATTATATGCTGACCATGCCGTTGTTCCATCAACGTATTCGCCTTCGCTATCATATAAGACACTATATAAAATAGTCTTTATAGTTATATTATCAGTCCTAAATACTTGTGGGTCATTTACTACTTTTGTTTCTCCTGGTTCAATAATGCCATCGGTTTCTGATAAATAAAAATTACAATAATTTTTATATTTAGCTTTATCTTTATCTGGTGCATAAATTTTACTTAATTGTGAAAAGTTTGTCAATTCATAAGCAGATTTTCCTTGATATAAGGCAGCTTTAATAACTAATTCTTTAATAACTTTATCAGAATTATTAGTAATTATTAAATTAACATCATATCCTTTAGATTCTGATTTAACTATTTCTGTATCTATCTGAATATTGTATGCTTCTGCATTTTTTTCAGCTTGATTTGCATATTCACCATACATTTTTTCCATATTATTCATTTTTAATTTATATTCTTCTTTATTTTCTGTTATATCTTTTAACCAAGCGTCAGTATTGTCAATCTTCCATGTTGTGCCATCTTCAAATGTAATTTCTCCTATTATTACATCAACATAAGAATAAGTTGCTTGTTGTGTTCCAATTACATACACTTTATCTTTATCTTTAACGATATTTGCTGACTCAAATTTGCAAGTTTTATAAGTATTACCAACTAACATCATATTTGTATCATATAAAGCATAATACAATTCGATATCTTTTATATTTTTTTCAGTTGAACTTGTAAATATTACCCCGAAACCATTATCACTGTTATTGATTTTTGTAACACCTTTTATTGTTATATCTGAAAATTCATTATATGGCTTTGTTGCTTCTGTTTTTATTTCTGTTGTCTTTTCTACTTCTGTATCTTTTATATCATTATTTGATGAGCTATTTTCATTTCCACACCCTGTCATAAATAATGATAACATTAAAATTGATACTCCTATTAATTTTAATTTTCTTCTCATGTTTTTCACCTTTCATTATATTATTTTTACACAATTAAGTTGACATTTATTTTACTTAAAACACCTCCATTCTAAAATAGTCATTCACTAAATAGTGACTCATTATTTTGTGAGTTACTTATTTGTTACTAATTATATACACTAATTTATAAAAAGTAAAGAGGTTTTAGTCTTATGAATTATGGATATTTAACATTAAACATTGAAAAAATTCTAAAAGATAAAGGAATTTCCAAGAATACCATATGTAAAGAACTTGACATACCAAGAAGTAATTTTAATAGATATTGTAGAAATGAATTTCAACGCTTAGATGTTGGTTTGATTTGCAAACTTTGTAGCTACTTAAATATAAGTATTGCAGAACTAATAGAATATCATGCGGAATAATATATTATTATTACTCTTATTGTAGTAATAATGGTTTAAATTATCCAATAGTCGTCTGAGTTTTATCCAAACAACAGACGACTATTGGATAATTAGTTTAAAAAATAAATACAATAATTTTTTATATTTTTTAATTATTGTGTTTATTTTTTGTTGTGTGGTGGGTTGTGTTTTTGTAATAAGAATCACATATGTAGTCAATATTAGCTTTTATATAAATATTAGAAATACAAAAACTTTACAAATTCCTTATTCACTTAACAATAAAATCCCCCATCCCATTATCCGATGTTAAATAATTTTATTAATTCTTTATTCTATCTTAAATTTATATCTCAAATTCATACCTAATACATTGGCTAAATTAAAAATTTATGTTAAACTTTTTAATTAACAGAATATCACCACTACTACTATTTATCAAAAGAACTTTAACATCTAATAAAAGCCAATTGTACATACTCACATTTACTGCCAAACATAACAAATGTTAATGACTTATCATATTAAATTTATTTAGGAGAACTATATGGAAATTGTTATTTTTTCATTCACAAAGAAAGCTTCTCAATTATCAACTACTTTAAACCACAAGTTAAATAAAGAAGCTTTTGAATTTATTACAAACTTAAATTGTAAAAATAAAAACGAAAATAATCTAATTTATAATATAACGTCTTATACACCTAAAAAATATATAATCAACGATACCTTGACTGAACTTCCTAGCAGTTTGCAAAATACAGTTCAACAATATTTCAAGTCAGAAAATGTACTTATATTTATAAGTGCCTGTGGTATTGCTGTTCGTTCTATAGCACCATTTGTAAAAAACAAAACAACGGACCCCTGCGTTCTTGTAATTGATGAACTAGGACAATTTGTAATCTCACTTCTTTCTGGGCATATAGGCTGTGGTAATGATTTTACTAAAAAAATAGCCAAACTAATAAATGCAGCTCCTATAATATCAACAGCTACCGACTTAAATAACAAGTTTTCCGTTGATGTATTTGCAAGAAAGAATAATCTGTTTATTAATAATATGAATATTGCAAAGGATATATCTGCTTCTATTTTAAATGATGTTGAAGTGGGGCTTTTTGCTGATTATAATATAGAATTGAATGGAAATATTCCAACTGAATTAACACTTATAAACAAACAAGAGTGTAAAGTTAAAACTACTGATAACTTCCCAATTACAACTTTAGAATATGGATTTACCATTAGTGCTTTTATTAATTGCAATGTATTTATACATACACTTAACCTTATTCCACGTCAAGTTGTAATAGGAATTGGTTGTAAACGCAATACATCACCACAATTACTAAGTGCTTTTGTTAAAAAGACATTAGACAAATACAATATTTCATCAAAAGCTGTTGCTGCTATCACAAGCATAGACATTAAAAAGAATGAAAAAGCAATAATAGAACTGTCAAAAGAATATAATTGCCCATTTGTTACTTATAGTGCAGATACGTTAAGAAATGTAGCTGGACAATTTTCACATTCTGACTTTGTTGCAAATGTTACTGGTGTTGATAATGTTTGTGAACGTGCAACTATGTGTTATAGTAAAGCAGAAGAATTATTTTTACCCAAAACAAAAGGTGACGGAGTCACAATTGCACTCTCATTTTTAAAAATGAATATTTGTTTTTAAGGTGAAAGAAAGGACATATGTGGTCAATATGAGTATAAAAGATAATTTTAATATTTCTAATTCTAATAAACACTATTTAATATTTGCTGGAACTACGGAAGGTCGTATGTTAATTGAACAACTACTAACTTCACCAAATATACAAATCACAGCTTGTACTGCTACTGAATACGGCAAAGTGCTACTCCCCTCATCAGATAGATTAACTATAAGTTCAAAACGCCTTGATGAGCAACAAATGATATCTCTTATGCAAAATAATAACTTCAACGCCGTTATAGACACAACTCACCCTTATGCTGTAATTGTATCGGAAAACATAAAAAAATCAGCAGATATTACAGGTATTCCCTATATCCGCCTATTACGTCCAAAACAAACGATTAATGACTTTGAAAATGTTAAATTTGTTTCCTCTATAGAAGAAGCTATATCATATCTATCTTCTACTACTGAAAATATTCTTTCTACTATTGGAAGCAAAGAACTTGCAAAGCTTTGTGAAATTTCAGATTATAAAGAACGCATATTTGCAAGAATACTGCCTTTACCCGATATGGTAAAACAGTGCTTTGATATGGGCTTTACAGGCAAACACTTAATCTGTATGCAGGGTCCATTTTCAGAAGAATTAAATACTGCACTAATCCACCAATTCAATATAAAATACACCCTTACAAAAGACTCTGGAAAATTAGGTGGCTTTATTGAAAAAGTCAACAGTGCAAAAAATACTAATACTATCCTTGTAGTAATAGGCAGACCAAAGGTTGAACAAGGTTTTAGTTATGATGAAGTCATAAAAATGTTACTATAAATATAAAAATTTGACTACTCTCCACAGCAAGCTATTGAATTTTTCGCTACTTATTTATAACGCTTAAGTTTTATATTTCTACAAACTTAGTATCAGTAGTATATAAACTAAATACACCATTGAAAGAACTGTCAACTACATTTGTATGCCATTATTGAACTAATATGTTCGCCACATACAAATATAGCTGATTGCACTTTTAATGGTGTATAATAATACAAGTTATTCGATATTATTTTTAAATTCTATTAACTCATTATATTTTGTTTGAGATATCATCACAACATTTTTACCATTTTGCTGTGTTATAAGTAGGTCTTTAACTTAATATTAATACTCTCTCCATTTTTTACTTGATAATCATAATAATTACCATTTTCAAGTGTAGACATAATCGCCATAATTGTTCCCCCATGCACCACACACGCAACATTAATTTCAGCAAATTCAATATTAGCTGATAAACTATAACTATCTTCACACTTCTTACTATCACTACGACAAGCAACTATCAAATCAAACTTACTATTATCATTAATAATCTCATTATCAACGTCAACATCACTACTAATACTATTAAATATATACTTTATCATTTTATCAAACCCACTCATACAACGGCTAATAAACTGACTTTGACTTTCTCCATCTGGAAATGGTAACGTTCCATTGCTGTCAATCCATTTCTGATAGTAAGTATCATTTTTTAAATCATTATAGTTTTTCATCTCAAACTTGCCAAAATTCATTTCTGTAAACTCGTCAATTATTGTATATGGCACATTGGTAAATAATATATCACAAGTTCGTCTGCACCTTAACATAGGGCTACAAAACAGATAATCAATCTTTCCAAACTTATGGGTACTATACAACTTTTTAAGCTCTAATATACCATCATTTGATAAATCTTCATCTGTCCTACCTATATATCGCTTTTCTTTATTAGCAGGAACTTCTCCATGTCTTATAAATGTAAGCTTAATCACAATATTTTTCATTATTCAATAAATGCTGTTTCTCCAACAACCTGCTTTTCACTAACTACAAAATCATCAGCTTTATAACATAATGCCGCAATTCCATATACAATGTGATTAGAAGGAATACCAAATTCATCAAGTACTGCACGAACTTCCTTATTGTCACATATTCCATGAAGTTGATTAATCCACACTGAACCTATTCCATAAGAATTAGCCGCAAGGAAAATATTTTCAAGCGCACAAGCATTGTCTTCTTTACCCCAAGCACTTTCTTTTTCATTAGATGGAATAATAAGAGCTACTGGATTATACATATTATAGCCATCACGACCTAACACATCACCTACAACCTTACAAAGCTTCTTAATAGCTTCTTCATTAGTAACTACTGTAAACTTCCAAGTCTTTTTGCCCATTCCACTAGGTGCATGAAGCCCAGTAAGCACAAGCTCTTCTAAAATACTCTTATCAATCTTCTTATCAGAAAACTTTCTTATACTTCTTCTACTAATAATATTACTAATAACTTCGTTCATAACACAGTCCTTTCTACACATAACTACTAACAAATATTTAGTATTTATAAGTTACTTTATTATTTAATTATAACATCTTTTTATTTTATAAACAACATATCATAAACAACAAAAACATATTCCATACAAATATCACTTCAAAAAACAAAATGTAGTGGTCAAAGTTAAATTAGTGTGAAAATAAATTACTTAAAATAATTTTCTATATCAGCTAATGTCTTATCTATATCACTCTCTGTATGTGCCGCAGATACGAAAATAGACTCAAACTGACTAGGGCCAAAATAATTACCATTAGAAAGCATATAATTAAAATACTTGGCAAATGCCTGTGTATCAGATGTCTTAGCTGATGTGTAATCAACTACATCTTTATCTGTAAAGAATATACAAGCAAGCGAACCAACTCCTGTCACCTTATAAGAACGTCCAGCCTTTTCAATAATATTTTTAGCACCACTTCTTAATCTTTCACCTAATGCAAAAGTTTTCTCATAAACTTCAGGACAACTTCTTAATATCTTAAGCTGTGTAATACCTGCTGCCATAGCCACAGGATTACCACTCAATGTTCCTGCTTGATATACCGAACCAACTGGCGATACAACCTGCATAACATCTTTTCTTCCACCATAAGCTCCAACTGGCATACCACCACCTATTATCTTACCATAGGTAATAAGGTCTGGCTTAATGTCAAAATATCCACTAGCCCCCGTAAGCCCTAATCTAAAACCAGTTATTACTTCATCAAAAATAAGAAGTGCGTTATTTTCATCACAAAGTTGTCTAAGTCCTTTAATGAAGTCCTCCTTTGGAAGCACAACCCCCATATTAGCCGCTACGGGTTCAACAATAACACAAGCTATTTCGTTTTTATTTTCTTCAAAAAGCTTTCTTACACTTTCAATATCATTGTATACGGCTGTAAGTGTATCCTTAACACAATTAGCAGGTACACCACTACTGTCAGGTATTCCCGCTGTCATAACACCACTTCCTGCCTTTACAAGAAGCGCATCTGAATGACCATGATAATTTCCTTCAAACTTAATAAATTTATTTTTTCCCGTAAAACCTCTTGCTGTACGAATAGCACTCATTACGGCTTCTGTTCCAGAATTAACCATTCTTACCATTTCAAGTGCAGGAACAATATCACACATAAGCTGTGCCATCTCAACTTCAAGCTGTGTTGCCGCACCATAACTTATTCCTTTTTCTATCTGCTTAGTAATTGCTTCAACTACACGTTCATCATTGTGACCTAGTATCATAGGCCCCCAAGAGCCAATATAATCTATGTATTTATTGCCATCAACATCTGTAATATACTGTCCCTTTGCACTGTCAATAAATACAGGCTGTCCACCTACTGGGCCAAATGCTCTTACAGGACTATTTACACCACCTGGCATAAGCTCAACTGCTTTTTCAAATAATTCTTTTGACTTAGTTGTAACCATTTTCACACCTCTTTTAACCAATATATCCTTCTTTTATATAACCTGCTATTTCCTTTGCATAATATGTTATAAGCATATCTGCTCCTGCTCTATAAAATGCTGTACTAGTTTCACACACTATTGACTTCTCATCAATATAGCCTGCTGCCGCTGCTGCCTTTATCATAGCATACTCACCACTTACACTGTATACAGCAAGTGGTTGTGTATAAGTATTAGCAACTTCTCTTACAACATCAAGATAAGAAAGCGCAGGCTTTACCATAATAATATCTGCGCCTTCATCAATGTCAAGACCTGCTTCTCTTATTGCTTCTCTCCTATTGTGATAATCCATCTGATATCCTTTTCTATCTCCAAATTCAGGAGCTGAACCTGCTGCTTCTCTAAATGGGCCATAAAATGCAGACGAATACTTAACAGAATATGCCATAATAGGAATGTTAATAAGACCATTTTCATCAAGTTTATTTCTTATTGCTAAAACACGACCGTCCATCATATCAGATGGGGCTACCATATCAGCACCTGCCTGAGCATGAGAAAGGGCAACCTTTGAAAGCACATCAAGAGTCTTATCGTTGTCAACTTCCTTACCATGAAGTATACCACAGTGACCATGCGAAGTATATTCACACATACACACATCAGTTATACAGTAAAGAAGTGGATACTTTTCCTTAATAAATCTAAGTGCCTTTTGCACAATCCCCTCACTGTCCCACGCACTACTACCACATTCATCTTTATGAGCTGGAATACCAAATAAAAGAATACTCTTAACCCCAGACATACATACCTTGTCAAGTTCTTCTGAAATTCTATCAATACTATATCTGTACTGTCCAGGCATCGAAGCAATTTCTTCCTTTATATTCTCACCCTCAATAACAAATAGTGGATAAATAAGTGTGTCCGCTGACACTCTAGTTTCCCTTACCATACCCCTTATAATAGGATTTTGTCTTAATCTTCTTGGTCTTTCAATTAAATTCATAACTTTATCCTTTCTTAAAATTTATAACAAACTAACCACATTAAATTTTCATATCTTGAACTTCAATATATTTATTTAAAATATTATAATTATAATATATTTTCTGCAATCTAAAGTTACAAAATATGCAAATTCAAGATTACATAACATCTACTGCTTTAATACAACATCTATCATGCTATCAATCTCAGCTTTATCAGAAATCGTAATATTCATACCATATTTACTAGCTTCTTTAGCCGTTTGCGCACCAATACACACAGCATTTATCCTTGTAAAATCAACCTTTGGCAAAGCATTTACAAAGCCTTTTACTGTCGAACCACTTGTAAACATCACATAGTCAATCTCGTTATTTTGAAAGGTTTCATACATTTTATCAGTAATGTGACTATTTTTTTCATAAATAGTTCTATACACAGCTATATCCTTATATGTAATATTTTCCTTATCAAATACCTTATTAATATCTACAGAACCCTCCATTGCTCTAAAGATATAAACAGTTCCATCTTTTCCTTGTCCATTTTTCCAATTCTTTGCAATAACATTTCCTAAATCATACGCCGAATAAACATTTGGCATATATTCAGCATAAATGCCATACTTAGCAAGCGCATTATAAGTTCCACTTCCCAAAACAGCAAATGTAAGATTTTTATTGGCTAGTAAATGTCTTATATCTTTTTTAAGAAGCCTTAATATATCAAAGAAATGTTCAACACCTCTTGGACTTGTAAATGAAATACAATCCTGCTTATTAGATGCTTGTATATCGTCTATAGCTTCACTTACAACTGCTAAATTATGCGCTCTATTACTTTCACTGTTATTTTCAATTCCTACCGTCTTTATCGTTGGAAATTCAATTACTTGCGCTCCTAACTTTTTAAGTCGCATTGCTAATTTTGAAGCACTATTTTCAGGTCGAGTTACAACGATTTGCTTGCCAAATAACGGTAACTTCTCAAACCATGTAAATTCATCAGAAAGCGCACACACCTTTCCAACAATAATAATAGCTGGACTTTGTATATTATTTTTATCTGCTGTTTCTTTTAACTTAGAAATACTAGCTAATACTTTTCTTTGCCTGCAAGTAGTTCCTTTCTCAAGTACAGCCGCTGGCATATCAGGGTTCATTCCTGCATTTATAAGACCTGTGCAAATAGCTTCAAGCGAAGCTACTCCCATTAAAAATACAAGTGTACCATTTATATCAACAAGCGAATTAAAATCAATATTTAATTCTTGCCCTTGCCTTTTATGCCCTGTAATAACATGAAACGAAGATGTATAATCTCTATGCGTAACAGGTATTCCATTATATGTTGCAACTGCAATGGATGAAGTAATTCCGGGGATTACTTCATAAGGTATGTCATTCTTAGCTAAAAGTTCTAATTCTTCGCCACCTCTGCCAAACACAAAAGGGTCGCCCCCCTTTAATCTTACAACGTGCTTACCTTGCAATGCTTTCTCCACTAGAAGCTTGTTGATATCCTCCTGCTTCATAAGATGGTGACTTGAACGCTTACCTGCATTGATAAGCTCTGCTTCTTGTGGCAAAAGGCAAAGAATTTCCATACTTATTAATGCGTCATATATAATAACATCTGCCAGATTAATTACATCTATAGCTTTTCTTGTAAGAAGCTCTCTATCCCCCGGACCTGCTCCTACAAGCCATACTTTTCCCTTATTACTCATACCTGCTGACTTTACTCCTTTCTGACAACTTTTCACTCTAAATTAATGAATGATTTTTAATTCAAATGCTAACTTCTCGCCTATTTTTTGTGCTTCATTAACATTTCCTTTTTTAATACCTGTGTAGTATTCTTTTGTTTCTTCATTGTAATACAAGCCTCTTAATACAAGGTCTTGCCCTTGTATCTTAGCATAAGCGGCTATTGGGGAACTACAACCACCGTCTAACGTAGCAGTAAATGCTCTTTCTGCCGTAGCTGCTATATAGGAATTATTATCAATTACATTTTCTAAAAATGAACAGTCCATATCACGCCTTGCTTGTATTGCAAGAATACCTTGACCGCAAGCTGGAATTACTTCATCTACTTCAAACACACGACTAATACAATTAGTCATTCCTAACCTTTTAAGCCCTGCCATAGCAAGAACAGTAGCGCAATAATCCTGTGTTTCAAGCTTATTTAAACGTGTCTGTACATTCCCCCTTATGCCTTTAAACTTTGCATTAGGGTACATTTTTTGAAGCTGTATTTCACGCCTTTTGCTCGATGTACCAATAATACCACTTTCAAAGCTATTTTCACAGCCTGCCTTTATAATCATTACATCTCTTGCGTCTTCCCTTTTAGAATATCCTACCACTGGAATATCTGGATTAACCTGCATTGGCAAATCTTTAAGACTGTGTATCGCAATATCTATTTTACCATCAAGAAGTGCTTTATCTAACTCCTTTACAAATAGTCCTTTTCCGCCTATCTTATCAAGGCTTCTATCAAGTATCTTGTCACCTGTTGTTTTCATTGTAATTAATTCAAGCTCAACGTCGGGATTAGCTTTTTTAATCTCGTCTAATACAAGCATAGTCTGAGCTATTGCTAATTTACTATCACGACTCCCTACACATATATGTTTTTTCATAAATAATCTTCCTTTTTAATTATTTGCTTTCAAAGTCTTGTCTAAATGCTTCAATACAAGCTGTCCAATATTCCTTCGGCAAATGTTTTTTCAAATTGTAAAGCATTGATGTAATGGTTCTTTTAGTTCCATCACTGATAATACTTTCAAGGTCATCATTTCCATTTTCTATATCTGACTTAATATCCTTTTCTATACGACTATAAGTTATTGCGCCTGCAACTTCACCTATTGCTTGTATAACATCTATATACTGCTTTACATCTTCATCAGAATAAAAACGCCTTTTATATTCTTCTATAATATTTTCTGCCTGCACTACTGCTTCATTGTCAATTCCTGTATTAACACCGCCAAGATTATCTATATCATACATCTTGATATTAGGATTTTGTGAAAATTCTTCTGAAATATCATGTGGTACTGCCAAATCTGCCATTACACGAAATCTTCCATCTTCAAGAAGGTGATGACACTCACTATACTTTATTGTATAATGTGGGCTTGTTGTTGCACTTATTATAATGTCAAAGTCTTTTAATATACTATATCTATCTCTATAATCAATTATTTTACAACCCTCTGGTACATTTACCTTTTTTGTTTTATAATTTCTTATAGTAACAGTCACTAACGCCCCCTGCTTTACCATAAATTCTGAAGCTAGTTGACCTATCTGACCATTTCCTATTACTATACACTTCTTATCCTTAAGCGTATCAAAATCTTTATCAAGAACATTTTTTAACTCTTGTATAACAGATGCCTCAACAGCACTTAACCTTACTGTTGACTTAACCTTTTTGGCTGCTGTAATTGCCATTTTAAAGAGCCTTTCAAGCACTGGGTCTGTCGCATTGCTTTCTCTTGCAAGGGTAAGCGAATTTTTAACTTGTGTTATAATCTGGTCTTCGCCAAATATCTTAGACTTCATTCCACACGCCAGTTTAAATAAATGGTCTACAACTTCTGTATCTTCTCTTTCCGTCATATACTTTGAATACGTTTCAAATGAAGCATTTCCTAAAAAACACATTTGCTCTTTTAGATTAGTAATTTTTTCAGCTGCACTTATATACAACTCCGTTCTATTACAAGTAGATATAAGTACTGCTCCACTTACATTCATATTTTCTTTTATATATGTCAAAATGTCACTTACTGCGTGATGTTGAAATGCAAACGCCGACCTTACATGTATATCTGCATTTTCATAGTCAACACCAATCATTTGTAATACCATTTATCTTCACTCCGTTTCTTAAAAAGATATATTATCAAGTCATCACGATAGCCACCAAGTTCTCGTGCAATCTGCGGATTTTGGTTTATTTTTCGTGTAAATAAAAGTAATATATTTAATAGTTTTAAATATTATATAATAACGCATTACATATAGCTGCTGCCACATTACTTCCGCCTTTTCGTCCTTTTGCAACTATATAAGGAACACCAGCCTGCATTATCAATTCCTTAGCTTGTACAACATTAACAAATCCTACTGGAACACCTATTATAGCCTTAGGCATTATCTTGCCTTCTTTTATAAGCTCATAAAGACGTATAAGTGCTGTTGGGGCATTTCCTACAGCAACAATTATATCTCTATCTATCTCACACATTTTTTCCATGCTGACTGCTGCCCTTGTAATCTGTCTTTGTGCCGCTTCTATCGCAACATCCTTATCACTCATAAAACAAAACACTTCTCCACCATACCTAGCAAGTGTCTTTTTATTAATTCCCGCCTTTGCCATTTGCGTATCAGTGACTATACATGCACCATTTTCTATAGCTTGTTTTGCAAGCTTTACAACATCTTTTGAAAAACAAAGGTTATCTGCATAATCAAAATCTGCTGAAGTATGTATTACTCTTTTAATAATTGGTTCTTCGTCTTTGTTAAATGTTCTCCCACAAAGCTCATTTGTTAAAAGTTCAAAACTTCTTCTTTCTATTTCCTTAGGTGGTACATTTTCAAAATGTATACCATTTATTTCCTTTTCCATATTATTATATTCCTTTATCTATTATTTCATATATTTTATTCATATCCATAGAACTTCTTATTGCGTCTGCCAAAATATCATACTGCTTTTGCTTATATTCTTCAATATTAAAAGCCTTAATCTGTTGATAGTCAAGTCCTTTTTCACGAAATAATGACATTACAATACTTTTTGCAACATCAGGAGCGTCAAATATTCCATGAACATAACTTCCATAAACATTTTCATGCTGTGCACCATCTTCTTTAATACTTGCTTTTTCACTCTGAGTATTTTCATAAAATGTAAGCTCACACATTGAAGAAGTATTATTTGTAGTTTCTCCCATGTGTATCTCATACCCTTCAATACTAAGACCATTAAGAGCTTGTAATACTCCCTGCACATTTTTAAAATGTCCATTCACTCTTGTTCGTGTCTTACTATCCTTAAATACTGTTGATACCGAAAGTAATCCCATTCCCCTTATACTTCCCTTATGTTCAACTCCAATTGGGTCATCTATTACATTTCCTAACATCTGAAAGCCACCGCAAATACCAAATATTACCTTATTCATTGATGAAGCTTTAATAATCTTAGCTTCAAGTCCATTTTGCCTTAACCACATAAGGTCTTCAATTGTATTTTTTGTTCCAGGAATAATGACCATATCAGGATTGCCAAACTGCTGTGGTGATGTGACATATCTTACATTTACATCATTAAAACACTCAAACACGTTAAAATCTGTAAAGTTAGATATTCTAGGAAGTCTTATAATAACAATATCTATAAGTCCTGTACTACTCTTTTTCTTAAATCTTTCTGACAAACTGTCTTCATCATCTATATCTACATTAAGATATGGCACAACGCCTAAAACTTGCTTACCACCACGTTCTTCAAGCATTTTAATTCCGGGCATTAAAATGTCCTTATCTCCCCTAAACTTATTAATAACAAGTCCTTTTACAATATCTTTTTCATCATCATCAAGAAGCATAAGTGTACCAATAAGCTGTGCAAACACACCACCTCTGTCAATATCACCTGCAAGAAGAACAGGAGCTTTCGCCATCTTAGCCATTCCCATATTTACGATATCATTTTCCTTAAGATTAATCTCCGCTGGACTGCCAGCACCTTCAATTACAATAATATCATTTTTTGATGAAAGTGTTTCATAAGCTTCCATTATTTTAGGAATATACTTTCTCTTTTCTTTATAATACTGCATAGCCTTCATATTGCCCTGTACTTCACCATTTACAATCACCTGTGAACCTATATCATTAGTAGGTTTTAAAAGTATAGGATTCATATAAACCTCTGGCTCAATTCCACACGCCTCTGCCTGCATAACCTGCGCTCTACCCATCTCTAGTCCATCTTTTGTAATATACGAATTAAGCGCCATATTCTGCGATTTAAACGGAGCTACTCTGTAACCATCCTGCACAAACACACGACACAACCCCGCCGCCAAAAGGCTCTTACCCGCATTAGACATAGTCCCCTGCACCATTATAGACCTAGCCATATCAAACATCAAACCTCTTTTCTTTATATATTCTAAAAGCCCATACATTTGAACTTATTAACTAAAACTTATTACTATAAATCAGCAAATTAAAAATATTACACAATGTCGTCTATACCACAAAACATATTATACTTTATTTTTCAAAATGCCTTTTAAACCCAAATAGGAAAGACTATTTTTGTGCATTTTTCTATATTTGGTCATTTATAACTCATTATATAATCAACAAGCATAGCAAAACATAAGACAACTGACCAACTATTATCAAAACACTATTTATTACATTTTTAAGTTCTTAGTTGTGCTGTTTACAAACCAGTGATGCCACGACAAGGACGACGGGGCAAGCACCCAGCGACACTATGTCGCATTGATTGCGTTAATGTCCGTTCACAATACCTATCAAGCACAACTTAGCTTTTATTCATCGACTAAAAAATATTATATCATTTTCCCCCTACGACACTAACTTCTCGTAACGCCTTAATAAGTTTCTCATTATCCTTATGTCCCTTCACAGCAATCCTATAATACCCCCTACTAAGATTAACATAATTACTGCAATCCCTTATAAGAATACCCTTATCAAGCAACTTCTCCTTCAAATTATCCTGCGCCTTAAAAAAAATATAATCAGCTTCGCCTTTCCAATACTTTATATTAAGCTTATCAAATTCATCATAAAGATACTGTCTTTCATTCTTTACATACTGCTTTGTATAATTCTTATACTCTATTTCATCAAGTGCCACAAGTCCTGCGACCTGGGCCAACGTAGATACATTCCAGGGTGCACCTACTTCATACATTTTTTCAATTAATTCAATATCAGCCGTAACGCCATACCCCAATCGCAGTCCCGCAATAGCATATATCTTTGTAAATGCTTTTAATACAAATACATTTTTATAAGTATTTACTCTATCTATATAAGAATACTCATCTTCCTTATCAAGAAAATCAAGAAAACACTCATCAATAAAAACCTTTATATTTTTCTTTTCACACTTTGCTACTATACCACACATTATATCACATGGTACAACAATTCCTGTAGGATTATTAGGATTACACAAAAAAATCACATCTAAGTCATTATCTAACAGCTTAAAAATATCATTTTCAATGCAAAAAGTAGTTGTATTTAACATATAATGGAAAATATTTTCACACCCTGCACTTTTCAACGCATTTTCATATTCTGCAAAACAAGGCGAAATTACAAGAGCATTTTTAGGTCTTAGGGCAAACGCATAGCGAAAAATAACATCTGCTGCCCCATTGCCACAAATAATCTGCTCACTATGTATATCATTTCCTTTATTATTATAATACAAAGCAAGCTTATCCCTTAAATTATCACAATACATTGACGGATATGCCCCAATATTAGAAACACTCCCAACAATCGCCCTTTTCACAGTTTCAGGCGTTCCAAGTGGATTAATATTAGCCGAAAAATCAAGCACATCATCATATCTATAAATATCCCCACCATGAACATTTTCCATCACACTCAACTCTCCTAACACAAGAATAATTTTACATTCAATTCAAATATAATACACATATCGTAAAAACGCACTAGGAAAATGATATGATATTGGGGAGTATATGGTAAAAACTTAGTAGTTCTTAGTTGTGCTGTTACAAACAAGTGATGTCCCGACAAGGACGTCGGGGCAAGCAATCAGCGACACGATGTCGCATTGATTGCGTTCACGTTCGGCTTCAATACATAAATCAGCACATCTTAGAACTACTTAGTTTTTATCCATCGACTTCCCAATATCATATCATTTTCCACATAAACTTAATAATAGAAAACACCACCATCGCAAGTATTACTGTCCCATATAAAAGCCTATTAACTTCTACAATCATTTTCCTTTCAATTTTTCGTATAGGGTCGCCTATTGTCTGTTTCTTATGAAGCACCCCAAAATAATACGCATCACCTAAAAGCTCAATATCCATAGCCCCTGCACACACCGCTTCTGTCTGTGCTGAATTAGGACTAGAACTTTTCATTCTGTCACGTTTAAATATACGCACACTTCCTTTGCCATCAAAACCTGGCATTATAAAAGCAGCCGACATCATAAAAATCGCCGAAAGTCTTGCAGGAATAAAGTTTACAACATCGTCTGCTTTCGCTGCAACTCGCCCAAAATAAAGATATTTTTCATTTTTATAACCAATCATAGAATCCATTGTGTTAATTGCCTTATAAAAAAAGCCAGCTATTGGCCCACCAAGCATCATAAAGGTAAGTGGTGCTATAATACCATCACTCGAATTTTCAGCAACAGTTTCTATAGCAGCCTTAATTACCCCTTGTTCGTCAAGGCAGTCTGTATCTCTGCCAACAATCATTGAAACAGCTTTTCTTCCTGCTTCTAGTCCTTCATTTTCCAAAGCATAATACACCTTCATACTTTCTGTTTTTAGGGATTTTAATGCAAAGATAAAATAACACATAATACTTTGAACAGCTAGACTAAGCCAGTAACTTATACTATTACACCATATAATAATAATAGCTGGAATAGCAGTCGATATAAATGTTACCACAATTGCCGTAACCCCGCCTGCCAAAAGACAGCCTTTATTAGTATCTGGAAATAGCTTTCTTGTAAGCTTTTCCATAAATGATATAAGTCTGCCTATCAGTCTTATAGGGTGAAGTGTAAACCAATAAGGGTCACCAAGCACCAAATCAATTAAAAAACCAATTATACAAGCTTCAAACATAATTTCTCCATTTATCGTATTTAATCACTTTTTAAACTTACTAATTTGAATTATCATATTTACAATAACTCACTATTTTATTTTTTGTGGTATACCGCTAAATACTCTATACACTTCATCAGCCTGACTTGCAATCTTTGTCAACATTCTTCCAGTCTGTTCACGCCACAACCTGTCCTTTTTATCAATGGGAACTATACCACTACCTATCTCATTTGAAATAACAAGCCAACCATCAACGTTTGTCAACTCTGTAACAAACTGTTGATAATCAACATTATTTTCAAGCATATTTTTCATAATTAAATGAAAATCATCTAAAAAAATACCATTATATAGCTTTTGATATTTAGTATCAAAAATCTTATCATTATCACCATTACTAATATTTTTAATACCATTCTTATCAATTAGACTTTCTTGTACATTTACAAACTCATTAAAATGTTTTACTGCAAACTCAGTTTTTCCTTGTGAAGCACCACCAATTATAAGAATTTTTTTCATTCTTTATATCTCTCTTTTCTAAAGTTATCTCAACACTTGTCAAATATTATGCAAACCTAGACTTTATAATCTTGTTCGCATAAATAAAATTTCAAAAAATAACATATTCTATTATAAAATACTTATAGCCTTTTCTTAATACAAAAAACCTTTGCTTTTTAAATTAAAAATCAAGAAACAATTTAATAGTATTAAAAATACAATTAACTACATTTACATAACACCATAAATAAAAACAATATCACAAGCTCGCATATTTGAAGAAAGAATCCTGCTAGGTCGCCTGTTATACCACCAAATTTTTTCATACAAAGTCTATAGTGCATAAAAAATGTTCCTAAAGCTCCAATACCCATAATAACTCCAGCTAATATTTCACCAATTAACGTAGTTATTACAAGCTCAACTATAAAACAAATACTTGTTATAATAGCAACATTTCTTCTATGCGCACCATCTTGAAATGCAGAAACAAGCCCTGTATTTTTTGCCTTAGGAAATGTCGCAATACTTAACGCACTTAACGTTCTTGATACAACGTAACCTATACATACAAATACTAATCTATTTCTATCAAGCTCACTAAAACAAGCCACGCAGCATATAAAATACACTATTCCATATATAATTGCAAATGCCCCCGAATTAGGGTCTTTTAAAATTTCAAGTCTTTTCTCCTTATCTGCATAAGAACAAATACCATCTACGGTATCAAGGTATCCATCAATATGTATTCCACCAGTTATTACAACTGGCATTACACTTGCTATAAGACTTTTAAATAATACTCCCATTCCCAAATTATCACACGCCATAAAAAAAAGATATTGTGCTATTCCTATTATTACACCAACAACGGGAAAAAAACACAACGCATATTTCATATTTTTTTTATTCCATTCAATTTGTGGTACTGGTATTTTAGAATACATAGCAAGTGCAATAATCAATGACTGCATAACATATCCCTTCTTTTATTAATATTTTGTAAAACTTTCAACTCACTTTATATTGAATTAACTTTATAATTGATTGGTCTCCCATACACAACCTCAGTTACAACATCAGCCTTCTTTGCCATTTCTTTATTAATACTGCCAAGATAAGCTATATAACGCAAGGTAGTGTCATCATACTCACAACCATCACTAAACACTTCATTTGTTACGATAACAACATTTTTAGCTTGTGTTAAAATATTATCAATCCCCGTCATAACTTCAAAAACCGTCTGCTGCCCTGCGCCGTTTTCATTAAACATCTCATTTGCCACAAGATTAGACATACAATCAAGAAGAACAGTGCAATTACTGTTTAACTTAACACCCTTAAGTCCATAAAAACACTCAATAGTTGCAAATCCCTTGTCCTTTCTCATAAGGCGGTGTCTTTTAATCTTTGCTCTAGCCTCCTCATCAAATGCCATCATCGTCGCTATATATACAAGCTGTGTATTATCTTTATTTGAAAGACCTACAGCTTGACTTTCAGCATATTCAGATTTACCACTTCCACTAGCCCCTGATATTACAACAAACATAATATTCTCCTAATAAATTTATTAACTTTGTATTCATTATCAATAAAGAAAGTATTTATAAGTAATTTTCACCCCCTGACCTTTGCTCTATATTTTTAATTAACATTTACTCATCAGCTATAAATTTATCATGTAGTTTACTATTCCTACAGCTTTCAAGAAAATTGCTTATAAACTCAATATTTGAATAATAATAAAGATGTGGATAACCTACAATGTAATCCTTAGCTGCATGGATACACTCCCAACTTCTCTTACCAGACGGTTTAACAGCAACAAAAGAACTTCCATTGTTCGTACTATCCCAATAGTGAAATTCATGTCCTTTTATTAAAGTGTTGTCAGAATTTATATCTTTAATTGAAATATATCCAAACCTTACAAGGTGCTTTGTATTAAAGGACTTCCCCTTAATTACACCCACCATATTATAAACTTTTCCATTCTCACATTCAAGTTGTTCGTGAAGGTACATAAAACCACCACATTCCGCAAGACAATATACTCCGCTTTCAATGGCATTTTTTATAGAATTTAACATGGCTTTATTTTGTGAAAGTTGTTCTCCATAAACTTCTGGATAACCTCCACCAAGCAGTATAATATCAGTGTCTTTTGGAAGTACTTTGTCTTTAATTGGGCTAAATGTATTTATCCTACACCCTAGCTTTTTTAATAACTCAATATTATCCTTGTAATAAAAGCAAAACGCATTATCCCAAGCAAGTGCAACATTTAATAAATGCTTTTCTTTTTTATTATTAACAATTTCACCACTAACTTGTCTACCTAAATTCACATCATAATTGCTATTTTGCAAATCAAATTCACTTATACTATTATTACAACTTTGCTCTTTTAAAATGTCATCGTCAATATATTTTTTCCATTCATTCGGCATATCGACTTCAACATCAACTGCACTGTTAGCAAGCTCTATAATAGCATTAATATCAACATTTTCTTTAATTATATGTCCGATTTTTTCAATTGTTTTTTTGATATCTTCTTGTTCAAATGGAGTCACAAGCCCCAAATGTCTAGTTTCAAAATGACAATCAGAAATATTTGGCACACAACCTAATACTTTAATTCCTGTTCTTTCTTCAATAACCTTAGAAAGCATATTACCCGTCATACTAGAAATATTATTTAAAATAACCCCTTTTATACAGTTATTTTTTACACACTTACAATTAGTTTTATCAGAAGAATTACCATTTGTATCAAATTTTAAAAAACCTTCAATAACCGATACAACTGATAACCCCATCCCCTTTGCATTTACAATAAGCACAACAGGAGTATTAGTATTATACGCAACATCATAAGAACTAGCAACTACACTATCCATAGCAAGACCATCAAAATACCCCATTACTCCTTCCATTACAGTAATATCAGTAGCCTTAGCATTTTCCGACATAAGATATAAATTTTGCTTACTATTACAAAAAAACATATCAATATTTTGAGAAGGAATACCAAATATCTGACTGTGAAACATAGGGTCAATATAATCAGGTCCACACTTCACAGAAGAACAACTCACGCCCATACATTTAAGAGCCCACAAAATCCCACAAACAATAGAAGTCTTCCCACACCCACTATTAGTCCCCGCAAACATAACCCTCGGCAACTTCTTCTTAACCAACTTATTGCTATTACTCACTTCAATTACTCCATCACTTTATATAATCTATCACAACAAGAAACACTTACAACATAAAACCAATCTAATATTTTCTCAAACTCTCAAAAAACTTATTAATTACAAATGAACAACACACAAATTTGCACAAAAATATTTTCTTTTTATTTGCACTTAAAACATATTTTTAAAAATTAAGTATAATATCTCTTTGCGGTATATACAACATTGTGCAATATTTTAGATTTGCTCATTTATAGTTATTAATATAAATCTGTATAACCAACCACAACATAAACAGCATAATGAAACTGATATGATATTTTGCAGTCTATGGTAAATGCTTAATAATTCTTAGATATGCTGTCAAAAAACAGTGATGCCACAACTTAGCATTTATCCATCAACAAGAAATATCATATTAGTTTTCTTATGTCATCACGCAAATATTAATAATATACACTGGATTATCCCCTCTCATCATCATATAATCCCCCACTTCAAAAGAATGAGAAGCCTGCACCTGCGTAATCTCTGCCTTATATTCCTTATGCACCTTTAATATATTTACAATTTCCGAAAGTGTATCAAGTGTTACAGTATTAACCACAACATTACACTTGCTATTCTTCTCAAATACCTTTTCTATAATACTTCTTATATTTCCAGTACTGCCACCTATAAATACACAATCTGGCATTGGTAAATCCTCTATAGCTTCAGGTGCTTTTCCATGAATGACAACAACATTATCTGTCACAAATTTTCTCTTATTTTTTTCAATAAGTTCAACTGCCAATTCATTTTTTTCAACAGCATATACTAAAATATCTGGTGACTGCATAGCCGTTTCAATTGATACCGAACCACTCCCTGCACCAATATCATACACAATAGAATTATTTTTAAGCCCTAACTTTGAAATACTTAAAGCTCTCACATCCCTTTTCGTCATAGGAACTTTATCTCTTATAAAGTCTTCATCTTTTATACTATAACAAATCCTATCAATACTATTTTCATTAACTATAAACACTACAACAAGACTTTCAGTATCAATATTTATTAACTCTTTAGGGCTTCCCGTTATAATGCGCTCATCTTGATATGATAAATTAATCCCAACATAAAGCTTTACATCTACATTATAATATACAAGTTTTTCACAAAGCTTGTTTAGACTTTCCTTGCCATCAAGAAGTGCAAATGTCTTTTCATTTCTTAAAATTCTAGAAATAAGATTGACCTGTTTACCATGACAACTTACAATCTCAGCATTATCCCAAGACTGACCTATCTTACTACAAAAATAAGCCACACTAGATATTCCAGCGACTACTCTTACATCATATTCAAAAAGTATACTTTCCAACTTCTTAGCACCACTGTAAAAGCCTGTATCTCCCGATAATAGCACTGTTGCTTGCATAAATTCATTTTTACTTAAAATGTCTTTTATTTCGCTAGGCTTATATGAGATAAACACTTTTTTATTTTCAAAAATGTCTGTTTTTTTCAACTTTTTAGCTGAATTTATCATTCTTTCTGCTCCAATAAGAATATCAGATGTAGATATAATTTTTATAGCTTCCTTTGTATAATTTTCCACATTTCCCATTCCTATTCCAACAAGATATAATATTTGTTTATTATCCATAAAGCTTTCTCTTTTCTTCGTAATTATTATTTTTAATATGTATATCCTCTCGGTGTAACCATTTTGCCATTAATAACTCTTGTCTGACTATTGCCTACAAATACTGTTGTAAACATATCAGTTTGTTCATTCATAAGCTCATTAAGTGTCATTATTTTATAACTTTCGCCATCTCGACCTATATTTTTTACATAACCACAAATAGTATCTTTTGACTTATATTTTAAAAGTATTTCACAAGCTTTCCTAAGATAATCATGTCTTTTTTTACTAGACGGATTGTAAATACCTATGCAAAAATCAGCCTTTGAAACACTTTCTAATCTCTGCTCAATAGTTTCCCATGGTGTAAGCAAATCACTTAAACTTATAACAGCAAAATCATGTGAAATAGGCGCACCTAACACACTACTACCAGAAAGAACTGCTGTAACACCTTCAATAACTTCAAGCTCAACCTGTGGATATTCACTGTTAAGCTCATACATAATACTAGCCATACCATACACACCTGCGTCACCACTACAAACAATTGCGGTGCTATTGCCCGCCATAGCCTGCTCATACGCCATGCGACATCGCTCAACTTCTTTTCTCATTGGAGTTTCTATAAATTTTTTATTGGGATAATATTTTCTTACAAGGTCAGCATAAACTGTATAACCTACAATTACATCACAAGACTTTAACACGTTATCAGCCTTAATAGTAAGCCCTTCATACTCTCCCGGTCCAATTCCTACAATATATAACTTATTCATAATCACAGCCCTTCCTAAATATTTACTTAACTATATATTAATATTCTTCACTTATTGCCCTACGATACTCTGTACTAAATTCAGGATTATACAACTTTGAACGACTATATACACTATTAAGCACATCACCCACAATTACAAGTGCTGTCTTTGTAATACCATTTTCTTTAGCTGTTTTATTAATAGTTGATACAGTACAGCGGAATGTTTTCTCATCACTCCAAGTTGCTTTATACACTATAGCAGCAGGCGTATCCTTTGAATAGCCACCCTTTATCAACCTTTTTTCCAACTCCTCTAAAAGTCCCATACTAAGAAATATTACCATTGTAGACTTGTGTCTTGCCCATTCTTCAATACTTTCAAGCTCAGGCACACTTGTTCTTCCCTCCATGCGAGTAATTACAACAGATTGAGACACATCAGGCAATGTATACTCCAAATTAAGAGCAGCCGCAGCTCCGCAAAATGAACTTACTCCCGGACAATAATCATAATTAATATTTTTATTATCAAGTATATCCATTTGTTCCCTTATCGCTCCATAGAGACAAGGGTCACCAGTGTGAAGCCTAACTGTAATCTTTCCACATTTTTCAGCATTTTCTATAACTTCAATAACTTGTTCTAAAGTCATTGTTGCACTGTTATATATTTCACAATTTTTCTTACAATCACTTAAAAGCTCTGCATTAACAAGCGAACCCGCATAAATAACAACATCTGCACTGTCAACTAATTTTTTACCCCTTACCGTAATCAAATCAACCGCACCCGAACCTGCACCAACAAAATGTACCATATCATAACCTCTTTCTTATCTTAATTAACACTACTCATTTTAACTGCATTTATAAATAATTCGACGCTAGCAAATACCCCCCACTTTTTTCTATATATTCATTCATATAAATAAACAAATTTAAAATATATTCTACTTTATTTTTTAATATATTTTTGTGCATTTCTCTGTATTTGCTCATTTATAGAATATAATAAAAAGTACAAAAACTTTATAATAATATATTGCACACCACACTACCTACAGAAAAGATATCAGTAGCATATAAACTAAATGTACCATTAAAAGAACATTTTTTGAATTTGTTTGACAACGGCAAAAACACCTGTTTGACGATGGCATACAAATACATAAAATTGTACTTTTACTGGTGTGTGTGTTTATATACTACTGTTATCTTTCTCATTCTTTATATTACATATTATTTCATCTGCCATATCTGTCTTTCCAAAAAGTCCCCATTTATTAGAAAATAA
>ERZ860148.37-NODE-37-length-101599-cov-14.165889_pt1 | contig 101599 bp, 82 predicted proteins | sample MGYA00509981_ERZ860148 | MGnify/ENA primary metagenome ERZ860148 (study PRJEB30046, sample SAMN00715199) | human gut metagenome | study: EMG produced TPA metagenomics assembly of the A metagenome-wide association study of gut microbiota in type 2...
CGTTTACGGCGTGGACTACCAGGGTATCTAATCCTGTTTGCTCCCCACGCTTTCGAGCCTCAGTGTCAGTTACAGTCCAGTAAGCCGCCTTCGCCACCGGTGTTCCTCCTAATATCTACGCATTTCACCGCTACACTAGGAATTCCACTTACCTCTCCTGCACTCTAGCTACACAGTTTCAAAAGCAGTCCCGAGGTTAAGCCCCGGGCTTTCACTTCTGACTTGCGCAGCCACCTACGCTCCCTTTACACCCAGTAAATCCGGATAACGCTTGCACCATACGTATTACCGCGGCTGCTGGCACGTATTTAGCCGGTGCTTCTTAGTCAGGTACCGTCATTTTCTTCCCTGCTGATAGAGCTTTACATACCGAAATACTTCTTCACTCACGCGGCGTCGCTGCATCAGAGTTTCCTCCATTGTGCAATATTCCCCACTGCTGCCTCCCGTAGGAGTCTGGGCCGTGTCTCAGTCCCAATGTGGCCGGTCACCCTCTCAGGTCGGCTACTGATCGTCGCCTTGGTGAGCCGTTACCTCACCAACTAGCTAATCAGACGCGGGTCCATCTTATACCACCGGAGTTTTTCACACTATATCATGCGATACTGTGCGCTTATGCGGTATTACCAGTCGTTTCCAACTGCTATCCCCCTGTATAAGGCAGGTTACCCACGCGTTACTCACCCGTCCGCCACTCAGTCACAAAAGTCTTCATTCCGAAGAAATCCGTCTTAAGTGCTTCGTTCGACTTGCATGTGTTAAGCACGCCGCCAGCGTTCATCCTGAGCCAGGATCAAACTCTCATAAAAAGTTTATCCAGTCAGTTAAACTAACTAGCTTAAATATCCGTTTCTAACAAACGTTTATTTACTGTTTTAAAGGATGTTATATAAATAACAATTCGCTTTAGATTAAAAATTCTCAAAGAATTTTCAAGGTTGTTTTACTGTTCAATTATCAATGTTCTTACGCCGTCATCGACAGCTTTAACAGGATATCATCTTTATAAACATTTGTCAACAACTTTTTACAAGTTATTGTGTTTATCAATATCATGTACACCTTAGCATTACTTTTCTTTAGCAAAACCAAAATGTAAAAAAGAAAGATAGACTCGAACTATCGCCTCAAAAGCAATCCCTAACATTTAATATGTTGTTTGATTTTTCCTTGTCTTTTAGAAAACCAAAGTCACTTTTAACAAGTGACTTTGAAGCGGAGAGGATGGGATTCGAACCCATGCGCCCGTGAAGACAAACGGTTTTCAAGACCGCCCCGTTATGACCACTTCGGTACCTCTCCATATTTGTTTTATTTTGTTGTTTGCATGTCAGCCATGCGACTCACTTATAATATCATTCACATACCATTTTGTCAACACTTTTTTTGAAGTTTTTTATTTATTTTTTAATATGCTGATTTTATCTGAGTTTGCAGGCATTTATGGTCATAAGATTTCTTTATAGTATTGAATACAATATAGGTTAATTTATAAACATCTTAGCAATAACCATATCTTCTGGTGTCGTTATTTTTATATTATTGTACTGTGACAATGACATTTTTACTTTTATACCACTATATTTTTCAACAACCATTGCATCATCTGTTATATTACCTTTATTATCATCTATTATCATTTTCTGATAAGCTTCTTTTACTATATTATATTCAAAGGCTTGTGGTGTTTGTATCTGCCACAATGTACTTCTATCTGGTGTATTAATAGCAAAACCGTCTTTGTCTGCTATTTTTATTGTATCTTTTACAGGAACAGCAGCTACACATGCCTTGTATTTTTTAACATCATTATAACAGTTCTCTATTATACTATCAGTTATGCAGGCACGCGCTCCATCGTGTATTAATACATAATGTTGAGCCTCTTTAGAGATATTGTGGTTATTGTTATCATTTTTTAACTCATCTAATGCCATTAAGCCATTATAAACTGAATTGTAACGCTCTTTACCACCTGATGTTATGCAATTTACCTTTGTAATATTGTACTTTTCTACTATATTTTCTCTACAATATGATATATCACTTTCTCCTGTTACCAATATTATGTTATCTATTATATCAATTTCTTGGAACTTTTTAAGCGCATAATAGATTACTGGCTTGTCGTCTATTAACATAAACTGCTTTGGTATATCACTTTTCATTCTGCTTCCCCTGCCACCAGCTAACACAATGGCAGTTACTATATCATTTTTATTTTTTAAAGCTTCTTTTATCATAATACCCATTCTTTCTAAAAATATTCAAAATAATAAAGCACCTACTTTTAATTATGACTATTATATCACAATATAAAAATAGGTGCTAATAATTATTATATTCTTTCGCCTAATTTTAAATTAGGTACTGCATTTAAGTCGTAACCATGTCTTGTACCATTGATGTACTCATAATATGCTGCTGAACCTATCATAACGGCGTTATCTGTACATAACTTAGGTGATGGTGAATAAAACTTTATATCTCTCTTTTCACATTCTGCTTTCATAGCATTTCTTAGGGCTGAATTAGAAGCTACCCCTCCTGCAATTGCAAGTTTTTTAACTTTACGTTCTTCAGCTAACTTTATTGCTCTTGAAACAAGGGCTTCTACTACTGCATTTTGAAATGACGCAACTAAATCGGCTTTGTTTAACTCAATATTTTTCATTTCACAAGAATTAATATAATTGAGTACAGCTGATTTTATTCCACTAAATGAGAAGTCATAAGGTGCTTCATCTACATTTGCTCTTGGAAATTCTATTGCATGTGGATTGCCTTCTTTTGCAAGCTTGTCTATCTTTGGCCCACCTGGATATCCTAGTCCTACGGCTCTTGCAACCTTGTCAAAGGCTTCTCCGGCAGCATCATCTCTTGTTCTTCCTATTATCTCATATTTGCCATAATCATTTACCATTACTAGATGTGTATGACCGCCTGATACTACAAGCGCAGCAAATGGTGGCTCTAGGTCAGGATTTTCTATATAATTGGCAGAAATATGTCCTTCTATGTGATGTACTCCTACTAGTGGCTTTTTTGACGCAAAAGCAATGGCTTTAGCTTCTGCTACGCCTACAAGCAATGCCCCCACAAGCCCTGGTCCATAAGTTACACCAATTGCTGTAATATCGTCTAGTGTTAAATTAGCATCACTTAAAGCCTTTTCTATTACGGGATTGATATTCTCAATATGTTTTCTTGAAGCTATCTCTGGTACAACTCCACCATATAAGGTGTGTATATCTATCTGGGTGTTAATAACATTTGATAATACTTCACGACCATTTTTTACAACTGCTGCCGCTGTTTCATCACAAGAACTTTCTATTGCAAGAATTATCACATCTTTTGATGTATTATCTGTCTTTAAACTTTGTTCGTTATTTACTTCACAATCATTTATTTTGTTATCCATGTCTTTTTTCCTTAAATATTACGATTATTTTTATATGCTTAATGCTATTATACAAAAATTAACTTTGACTGTCAGGCTGTGTAAGTTCCCAGTATAATATTTTCCAATTGCCAGAATTATCTTGTCTTAGTGTGAACTTTGTATATGAATATACAAGATTGTAGTTCTCTCTTAAATAAAATACTGTATCTATTGAAGCATATTTCTTATCTTTTAAAGTCTGATAATTTATATTGCTTGTACTGTCAAGCTTAAAGTCTGAAATGTATCTATTTGCATTTTTATAGTCAGAAACGTCTTGCTTTAAAGCATTGATATACTCTTGTTCAGTCTGTTTTGACTTTAATTCGTCATCAAATAAATACCTTGCCTGTCTTCCTAACTTCTCTAACTGTTCTTCGCTTACACTACTGCCATAATACTGCTTTGCAATTCTCATATATAGCTTTACAACTTCTCTTGGTGTCTTTGGATAATTATTTTCAATATCTCTTGAAACAAGGTCGGCAAGCTCTTGATTATCTACGGACTGTTGTGTTGCATCGACTGATGGTGCTTTGTTAGAAAGATAATAGTAATACCCAACTCCTGCTACAACCATCATCACTACTATTATCAATGTGCTTGTATATTTCTTTTTCATAATAATGCACCTCCCTATAAACTGTGTATAAATACAATTTCTTGAAAATTAGAAAAACTTATATGTTCAGAGAAGTTAAAAACACCTTACTAATCTTCAAATACTAACTCTACTGATTTTCCATCTGTTCCGGCAATTGTATTTGGAAAAATTCCTTTTACACTATCTATATAATCTATCGGTCTTACAAGCGATGGACTATAGTGGGTAAGCCACATTTCTTTTACATTAGCTTCTTTTGCAAGCATTGCTGCTTCTTTAAAGGTCATGTGCTTATACTCTTTTGCTTTAGCCTCTTTTCCAGCTTCCCCATACATTCCTTCACAAATAAATAAATCGGAATCTTTAGCATTTTCTGAAATCGACTTTACTGGTCTTGAGTCTGTACAATAAGTTACTTTTATTCCTTTTCTTGCTTCTCCCACTACCATATCTGGTGTATATGTAACACCGTCTTGTTCTATTGTAGCTCCATGTTGTAATTTGTTCCACAATTTTTGTGGTATGTTAAGATTTCTCGCCTTTTCAACATCGAACTTTCCAATTCTTGGTATATTTATTGAATATCCATAACAAGTAACTGCATGTTGAACTTTAAATGCTGTAATCTCATATCCTTTGATTTTTAAATGCTCTGTCTGTTCACTCAACTCAATAAACTTTAATTCGTAGGGAAGCTCAGGTGCTATGGTTCTTAATGCTGACACAACTCTTTTAAGCCCTTTTGGTCCAATTAAAGTTATAGGCTCTGTCCTGTCTGAATTACCTATTGTAAGAAGAAGTCCCGCAAGCCCGCTTATGTGATCAGCATGATAATGTGTAAAACATATTATATCTATTGGATTAAAACTCCAACCTTTTTCTTTTATTGCTATTTGTGTACCCTCTCCACAATCTATTAAAAGACTACTTCCATTATATCTAGTCATACACGATGTTAGCCACCTTCCCGGCAATGGAAGCATTCCACTTGTACCTAATAAACAAACATCTAACATATCATTCCTACTTTCTTTATTTCGTGACTGTCATTTTTGACATTACTATTGCGTCTTCTACTGGTTTTTCATAAAATCTTTTTCTTGTACCTATAGGCTTATAACCCATTTTTTCATATAACTTTTTTGCATTTTCGTTGCTTTGTCTTACTTCTAAGAAAAATACATCAACTCCATTTTCTTCTATGCTTATACGTTCCATTTCACTCATAAGAAGCTTAGCTATCCCTTGTCGTCTGTATTCCTTTGCAACTGCCATATTAGTTATATTGCCTTCGCCTAGAACTGTCCACATTCCACAGTAGCCTAAAACTTTGCCATTATCTTTGCATACAATATACACATTTTCTTTAGTTTCACAAGCAGCTATAAATGATTTTTCTGACCACGGTACTGAAAATATTTCTTGCTCTATTGCTTCTACTTGTGCTACATCTACTCTTGTCATGCGTTCAATTATAAAATTACTCATGCTTGTCCATTCTCTCTCTTTCTGCTTGAGATGGGCGTAAATAATCCGGTTTTAACTGTGCTGCGTCTATTACCTCACCATTTTTATACATATCAAGACCTGCCATTGCTACACTTCCTGCTTTTTGAGTTCTTAAATGCGCTGGTGCATATTCATAATTACAACTTAAGTTATTTTCAAAAAATTCTTTGGCTGGTTCTATTCCATCACCTGTAAATATTATCTTATCTGTAATGTTGTTAAGTTTTTCGCAAAGTTCTTCATATGACAACAATAACTTATCTATAATACACTCAAGACTTCCATCTTCTCTAAAGCGATAAAGTGCTGTATATAAATGATTTCTTCTAGCATCCATTATAGGACATATTATTGCATTTGTATTGCCATAAAAATTATACGCCATAGCTTTAAGTGTTGGAACTGCTACCATACTGCTTTTTGTAACCATAGCAATACCTTTTCCTGTAGCTGCTCCTATACGAAGTCCTGTAAATGAACCAGGACCTACGGATACTGCAATTAAATCGACAGTATTAACGTCTGTTTCTGTCATTTTGCATATCTCATCAATCATTGGCAAAAGTGTCTGTGAGTGTGTTTTTTTATAATTAATTGTATATTCTGCTGTGAGCGTGTCATCTGTTATTATTGCAACTGAGGCTGTTATAGCAGAACTTTCTATTGCAAGAATTCTCATTATTAATCCTCATTTCTTGATTATATTTTAACACTATTAAGCAAGTCTTAATAAGTCTTAAAATTTCAAATCACAATTATTTATAGTTATTTTTCTATAGTCAAAGCCTTTTTCTAGGTCTTTTTCAATTGTTATATTAATTGTTTCTTCTGGAAGTATTTCTTCTATTAAGCTTGCCCATTCTATCAGGCAAACTCCTTCTGAATAAAAATATTCTTCATAGCCTAACTCGTCCATCTCTGATATATCCGCTATTCTGTATACATCAAAATGGTAGAGTGGGAGTCGTCCTTCGTTATATACTTGTATTATTGTAAAGGTTGGGCTATTGATAGGCTCTGTTATTCCTAAGCCTTTAGCAAAACCTTGTGTAAATACGGTCTTGCCAACACCCAAATCACCATCAAGTCTAAATATCTGACCTTTCTTTGCTAACTGTCCTAGCTGATATCCTATTTCAAAGGTTTCTTTTGCATTAAATGTTTCTTTTATAACATTTTCTTTTATCATGGAATTATTCCCTTTCAATATAAAGCTGCATATTGTAATAATATTTTAACACTATTAAGTTATATAAAGGAATTATTAGAATAATCTAATATTATCTGCATTTTACTTAATAGTGTTAAAAAATATTCTACTGCAATTTTATTTTATTCTTATTAACTTTTATTTGGAATGGCTTAAGCTTTGTTTGCGCTATTTTTAAAAATGTATCTAAATCACTTCCAATACATTTTAACGGTATTATATTTGCACGAACTGATGTTATATATAATATAAGGTTTTTGCCTGTGCAAGTGATTTTAAATATGTCGTCCCAAGTAAGTTCTTCTGTTACTTCACCTAATGTAAGTACTATTTTATCTTGTGTTACTGTGTACTTTATTGGCTTATTAAAGGCTGGGTTAGCTTTTATCTGCTGTTTTACTTTTAATTTCATTCCTATTGGTGTATACACTGTAAAAAACAATCCAAAGAAACCCATCATAAGTATATATGATATATTAAGGTCGTTTGCTATTGAAAAACCACATATTATAAGTGCTACAACTCCAAATAAGAAGCCTGCTACACCGCCTACACTGTGGTAATTATGATATAGCTTAAAATTCATAAGGTCACTTTCTGTTACCTCTGCTGTAAATTCAACCTGCATACAATTCTCCATTCTGTATTATTATTAACGCATAAACTTTGAAAGTCCGCTAAGATTTAAGCCTTGTGGCTTTTTATTACTTTGTCTATTCTTTTGTTCTTTATTTGAGTTAGTTTTAGCAAACTCTCTTTTTTCTTTGTTGTCTTTTTGTGGTGCTTTTGTCTGTTGTTTTCTTTGTTCTTTTCTTTGCTCTTTGATTTTAGCTTCATTTTCGTCTAAAATCATTGAAAGTGCTATTCTTGTCTTTGGCACATCTACGTCTATTACTCTTACGTCTATTACATCGCCTACACTAACTACATCAAGTGGATGATTTACTCTTTTATTAGCTGACATCTGTGATATATGAACAAGTCCATCTTGATGTACACCAATATCAACAAATACTCCAAAATCTATTACATTTCTCACAGTTCCTTTAAGTATCATTCCCGGCTTTAAATCTTCAAGATTAAGCACATCTTTTCTTAATATTGGCTTAGGCATTTCATCTCTTGGGTCTCTTGCTGGCTTTTCAAGTTCTTTTATTATATCTTCAAGTGTTATTTCTCCTATATCGAGGTCACTTGCTAACTTGTGTATATCTTCAACCTTACTTCTTAAACCTATAAGTTCACCTGATGTTATTGAATTGATATCGTATCCCATAAGCTCTAATAACTTTGTGGCAGCAGCATAACTTTCTGGATGTACACTTGTTGCGTCAAGCGGGTTGTCACCTTTTGAAATTCTCATAAAGCCTGCACACTGTTCAAATGCCTTTGGTCCTAACTTTGCAACTTTAAGGAGTTGTTTTCTGTTGGTAAATCTTCCATTTGTTTCTCTATAGTCAACAATATTTTTTGCAACTGCCTTTGAAATACCTGATATATATTCAAGTAATGAAGCTGACGCTGTGTTTAAATCCACACCAACTTTATTTACACTGTCTTCTACTACGCCTGTTAATGTTTCTGTAAGCTTTTTCTGGTTCATATCGTGCTGATACTGTCCTACACCTATTGACTTAGGGTCTATTTTTACAAGCTCTGCTAATGGGTCTTGAACTCGTCTTGCTATTGATACAGCACTTCTTTGAGCTACATCAAAATCTGGAAATTCTTCTGTTGCGAGCTTACTTGCTGAATATACAGAAGCTCCTGCTTCGTTAGTTATTACATAATCTACGTTTGTAAGATTTCTCTCTTTTATCATATCAGCAATAATCTGCTCAGACTCTCTTGAAGCTGTACCATTTCCGCATGAAATTAATGTTACATTGTATTCTTTGACAAGCTTTTCAACTTCATCCATAGCTTCTTTTACTTTGTTATGTGGTGCTGTAGGATAGATTACTTTTGTTGCAAGTACTTTGCCTGTTGCGTCTACTACTGCTAATTTACAACCTGTTCTAAACGCCGGGTCCCAACCTAACACTGTCTTTCCTGCTATCGGTGGCTGTAAGAGAAGTTGCTCTAAGTTCTTTCCAAAGACCTTAATTGCTCCATCTTCTGCTCTTTCTGTAAGACTGCTTCTTATTTCTCTTTCTATTGCTGGTGCAATAAGTCTTGAGTAGGAATCTTCTATAACTTCTTTGATTATTGGTGTTGTAAACTCATTATCTGATGTTATGAGCTGTTTTTGTAAATAGACAAATATTCTTTCTTGTGGCGCTGATATTTTTACTGTAATGAATTTTTCTGCTTCACCTCTATTAATAGCAAGTATTCTATGACCTGGAATAGCTGAAATTGGCTCACTGTATTCATAATACATCTCATACACTGACTCGGCTTCTTTATCTTTTGCTGTTGATACTAGATTGCCTTCTTTAAATGTTATATCTCTTATATAAGTTCTATAATCTGCTACATCTGCAATGCGCTCTGCTATTATATCTTTTGCTCCTGCAATAGCCTCTTTTGCATTTTTTACTTCTTTTCCTTCTTCTGTGGAAATGTATTTTTCTGCTTCTACTTCGACTGGCTGTGTAGCATTTTGGCTAATTATATAATCTGCTAATGGCTCTAAGCCTTTTTCTTTTGCAGTTGTTGCTCTTGTTCTTCTCTTTTGCTTATATGGGCGGTACAGGTCTTCTACAAGTACCATTGTTTCTGCTGATGTTATCTGTTCTTTTAATTCTGATGTTAATTTTCCTTGTTCTTCTATTGCAGATATTACTTGTTGTTTTCTATCTTCTAAATTTCTAAGATATCTTAATCTTTCGTCAAGACTTCTTAACTGTTCATCGTCTAATGCACCTGTAACTTCTTTTCTATATCTTGCGATAAATGGAATTGTGCAACCTTCGTCTATAAGTTTTACGGCTGCTTCAACTTGTCCTGCCTTGACTTGTAATTCTTCTGATATCTTTTTTATAATATCCATTATCTTAAACTCCTTTTATTGTTTTCGTAAATAATGATGCCTAAATATTATATCAGTCTTGAAATATTTAATCAACCAATGCAGGTTTTAGTTTTTGTGTTTTTAGGTTTTTAGGTTTTGAGGATAGCAATAGGATATAAGCAAACACACACCAGTAAAAGTACAATTGTCTATATTTGTATGCCCTCATCGAACAGGAGTGTTCGCTGATGACATACAAATATAGACAACAGTTCTTTTAATGGTGCATTTATTGCTTATATCCTACTGCTATCTTACGGAAGTTTATTGTAATCCCCTAAATAAGCCCACTACTTTTATTAATTCATAAAATAAGTTGAAGCTTGAAATTATTTATAATATAAAATTATAAGATAATCTGGAACATACTTGTGCGCAGTCGCTTTGTTAATTGATGTAAAAATTTGGCTGGGGGTTTATGCTTTTTTAATTTTACAATAGATTGGGTTTGTGATACGATTTATACAATAAATTTATGTTATACTACGTTAGATTTTCTGCAATTAGATTGTTTTTTAATATGTGTAATGTGAATTAAGAATGTTTTTAGATTGGAGAGTAATATGGATAATAGTCAAAATTCGGACAATGGCTACAACAAGGGTAGGCAGTCCGATAATAATAATAGTGGTAATTATAATCAAGGTTCTAATAATGCTTATAATAACTCTGGGCAATTTGATAATGGATATGGAAATCAAAATCCAAATGGTAATGGATATAATAATGGTCAGTTTAACAACGGTTATAATCACAATAATGGATATAATCCAAACAATTTTAACAATGGGTACAATAATGGAAATCAATTTAATAATGGTTATAATAATTTTAACCGTCAGCCTTATTATCAAAAGCCTAAGGACAAGCTTGGTATTTTCTCGCTGATATTTGGTATTGCTTCTGTACTTACTTCTATGCTTTACTTTGTGGGTATTCCGCTTGCTATTACAGCTATTGTTTTGGCTATTCTTTCACGAAGTAGGATTGGTAGATTTCAAGGAACTGCTGTTGCAGGGCTTTGTATTGGTATATGTGGAGTCTGTCTTGGACTTCTTTTCTTTGCTGTTATGCTTGCTATGTTTTCTAATCCAGATTTTATAAATGCGTTACAGCAACTTTATGATACAACTAATATTTATCAGTAGTTCTATAGTAAAAAATTAGTGCAAGTGTTTTTATAAGTAATGAATAAAAACACTTGCACTATTTTTTAATCTCTACATTTTTTAGCTATTAATAATCTGTTAATTATATATCAAACTAATAACTTATAGTGAGTTAATTTATTAGTTTTCTTCTGGAATAAATGCGTTATAGATTGCCTTTATTGCGTCTTCAAAGTATTTGTTTCTTACACCGATAATTATATTAAGTTCACTTGAACCCTGGTCTATCATTTTTACATTTACTTTAGCTTTGGCAAGGGCTGAGAAGATTGCTCCTGCTATACCTGAGCTATTTCTCATACCACGACCTACTACTGCGATAAGTGCTAAGTCTGACTCTAATTCTATAAGGTCTGGCTTAACTGCTCTGTGTAATTGTGCAAGTACTTTCTGTTCTTTTTCTACAAATTCATCTTGGTGAACAAATACTGTCATTGTATCAATTCCAGATGGCATATGTTCAAATGAAATGCCATTGTCTTCAAATACTTGAAGTACTTTTCTACCAAAACCTATTTCTGAGTTCATCATATCTTTATCTATACCGATTGATACAAATCCCTTCTTACCTGCGATACCTGTGATTGTGTATTCTGGAACACTACAAGTTGTTTCTACAATCATTGTACCTTTGTCTTCTGGGGCATTTGTATTTCTGATATTGATTGGAATACCTTCTTTTCTTACTGGGAATATAGCTGACTCATGTAATACTGAAGCACCCATGTATGAAAGTTCTCTTAATTCTTTGTATGTAATAATTGTAATTGGCTTTGGATTGTTTACTATTCTTGGGTCTGCTGCCAAAAAGCCTGATACATCTGTCCAGTTTTCGTATACATCAGCCTTTAATGCTCTTGCTACGATAGAACCTGTAACATCTGAACCACCTCTTGAGAATGTCTTTACTTCTCCATTAGGCTTTGCACCATAAAATCCCGGAATTACGGCATTTTTAGTCTTTTCAAGTCTAGCAGTTAATACATCATTAGTCTTTTCTGAATTAAATTCGCCATCTTTGTCAAAGCAAATAACTGTAGCAGCATCAATAAATTCATAACCTAAATAATTAGCCATTATGATACCATTTAAGTATTCACCTCTTGAAGCGGCATAGTCCTTTCCTGCAAGTGACTCAAACTGCTTTTTAATTGTTTCAAACTGTTCATCAAGTGATAACTTAAGTCCAAGTCCTTTGATAATTTCTTTGTATCTATCTTTGATAGCCTTTAACTGTGTATCAAAATTCTTGCCTGCTTCTGCTTGTGCATAACATTTATAAAGCATATCTGTAACCTTAGTATCATCAGAAAATCTCTTTCCCGGTGCTGATGGTACAACATATCTTCTGCTTTCATCTGCCTTTATAATATTGCCTACCTTTTTAAACTGTTCTGCACTTGCAAGTGAGCTTCCGCCGAATTTTACTACCTTAACCATTTTCTTTTTCCTCTCTTTTTCTTTAATGTTAAATAAATATATTACTTTTCAAATAAATGATTTATTATTGTATGTCCCTCAGCTATATAATTACCACTTTGTTTAGCTTCTTTTTCATTGTAGTTCCATGTGTTATTTTGTGGCTTAGTGCTGTCATAGAGCATATACGGAACTGGGTCTGAAACGTGAGTTCTTATTGCTACTGGTGTTGGGTGGTCTGGTAAAACGAGCATACGATAATCAACACCAGCCTTTTCAAGCTTTTCTGTAACTCTTTTTATTATTCTCTTATCGAGATTTTCTATAGCTTTTACTTTTCTTTCGTAACTGCCTTGATGTCCCATTTCATCAGGTGCTTCAAGGTGTATATATGCAAAGTCGCAATTGTCATTGACAAGTGCTTCAAATGCTGCGTCTGCTTTGCCTTCGTAGTTAGTATCAAGTCCACCGTTAGCACCTTCTACTTCTACAACCTTCATATCTGCACCGACAGCAATTCCTTTAAGTAAGTCAACCGCTGAAATCATTGCACCTGTATGTCCTGTTTTTTCAACAAATGGCGATAACATCGGTCTTGTTCCTGCTCCCCAGAACCATATTGAATTAGCAGGGTTAAGTCCATTTTTAATTCTTTCCTGATTAATTGGGTGATTTGCAAGAATGTCATAGCTTTTCTTCATCATTTCACGAAGTACTTCATCCTTTGGAAGATATTTTCCAATCTTTTGACCTAATACGTCATGTGGTGGTGTAAGTTCTACAACTTCTCCGTTATCCCATATTGTAAGATGTCTATAACTTGTGCCTACATAAAACTTATAGATATCATTTTCAAGCTCTTTTCTTACTGCTTCAAGTAAAACGGCTGCGTCTTCTGTTGAAATCTCACTTGAACTGTGGTCTATAATTGTCTTTTCTTCATAAGGTAAATCATCTGTTGACACTGTAACAATATTACATCTTAAAGCTACGTCTGTAGACTTCATATCTACGCCAATGCTCAATGCTTCAAGTGGTGAACGTCCTGTGTAATATTCCTTTGGGTCATAACCTAAAACTGAAAGGTTAGCTGTATCACTTCCCGGTGCCATGCCATCTGGAATTGTGTGAACCATACCTATTTCTGACATTTTAGAGTATTTATCCATTGTTGGTGTATCTGCATATTCAAGTGGTGTCTTGCCACCAAGTTCCTCGATGTTATTATCTGCCATACCATCGCCAAGAACTATTAAATACTTCATAGTAATCCTCTTTTCTGCACACTCTGTTATTTATTTAACATTTTGTGTCGAGCTTGCGAGTCCACAAATAAATATATAAGTCAAGTTCCAATAACAACTTATTGTCTTTTACAATATAAGTTTGTAAGTCTTTATAATGTTAAATTCTTGTCTTATCTATTCTTATTCTATTGATAACTTCAACGTTAGATGCTGCTGTGTTAAATGCTTTTTCTGTCATAAGTGATGTAACGAAACCAAACTCTCCATCTATTCCATCAACTGTGACTACATCTATATCGCCAAATGCTTTTTCTACTTCTGACAAGTCTTTATCTACACTTCCCTTTACTCTTACAAAGAAGTATCTTTCTACGTCTTCGACATTGCCAAGTTCAATCTTTTCTGAACTCCATACTGTCATTACATTTGTTCCCTTATGCTTAACGCAGTCAACAACATCTGCTACTACTGCACTTGCTGTTGGTAACTTTCCTGCGCCTGCGCCAAAGAACATTACATCTCCGATAACATTTCCCTTGATGTATATACCGTTTAATACATCGTTTACATTGTAGAGTGGGTGTTCTTTTTCTATTAAAAATGGAGCTGTGATTGCATATACTTTATCGTTAATTTTCTTACTTGTTGCAAGAAGTTTTACTACACAGCCGATTTTTTCTGCGTACTTGAAATCTTCTGTAGTAATCTTTGTTATACCTTCTGTGCAAACATCTTCGTAATTTACTGTTGAGCCAAACGCAAGTGATGTAAGAATTGCTATTTTTCTACAAGCATCATAGCCTTCAACATCGGCTTCTGGATTGCGTTCTGCATAGCCTAACTGCTGTGCTTCTTTTAATACATCTTCGTAAGAGCTTCCTTGTGTACTCATCTTTGTTAAAATGTAGTTAGTTGTTCCATTTAAAATACCTGTAATCTGTGTAATCTCATCGGCTGTAAGACATTGATTTAATGGTCTTATAATAGGAATACCACCACCAACTGAAGCTTCAAACATGAAGTTTAACTTTCTTGCTTTTGCCATTGCAAGTAATTCTGGCCCATGTGCAGCAACTAAGGCCTTATTAGATGTACACACACTCTTTCCTGTCTCAAGTGCTTTTTTTACAAATGTAAATGCTGGCTCAATTCCCCCCATAACTTCTACTACTACATCTATTTCTGGGTCATTGATGATTATATCTATATCATGCACTATTTTTTCTTGAATTGGGTCTTCTGGAAAATCTCTTAAATCGAGTACACTTTTTATTTCTATACTCTGTCCTGCTCTTTTTTGTATTGAAGCGCTATTTGTCTGTAATACTTCAACTACACCTGAGCCTACTGTTCCATAACCTAAAACTGCAATCTTTGCCATATTAATTCTCCATTTCGTATTTTTTATTAACTTTAAAACTTTTTACAAATATTATTATTCTCTACTTAATATTTTAAGATATCGTATGCCTTCAAGTTGTTCTATTTCTTCTATCATCTTGGAGGAGTCGCCTGTTGTTGGCAATATATCAACACTTAATGTAAGGGAAGCAACTCCATTAACCGGTATTGTCTGATGGATTGTTAGGATATTTGCCTTAAATTCGGCTATTTTATTAAGCACTAGGGATAATAAACCTGGTTCATCGTCCATTGATAATACAAATGTTATTGTTTTTCCTTTAACATTATCTCTGAATGGAAATATATCGTCTTTATATTTGTAATATGAGCTTCTGCTAATTCCTACACTTTCTGTAGCATCTGCTATAGAAATGCCTTTTGTTTCTACAAGTCGATTGACTTGAGCTACTTTAAGAAGCACTTCTGGCAGAGCTTTTTGTTTTACAACGTAATATTTTATATCATTTGCCATTTCTTGCCTCTTTCCATAAGGTGTTCTGTCAAATATCATTTTCACCACATATTCTTTTTGTTATGTGCGTGTGTCAAAGACAATTGTACATCACAGAAAGAATTTTATCATAGTCGTGGATATATTGCAACTGTTATATATTTTTCTTATGTTCTAGTTTTCGCACTGTTATTATGTGAAGATAGCAGGAGTATATAAACACACACACCAGTGAAAGTACAATCAGCTATATTTGTATGCCATCATCGTACAGGTTTATTCGCTGTTTTCATACAAATATAACTGACTGTTCTTTAAATGGTGTATTCCTTGTTTTATATAGTCCTGCTATCTTACGGTGGCTTGTTGGCGCACGAGATATTAAACGGGAATTTGTTGAAATTTTAACCTTGCAATATTTTTTGAGTATGGTCATACAGATTATCAAGTTGGAAAGTTTGATAATAAAGTGACGGTTTGGATTAGTTATTTTAAGTTTACAGTTATTAAGCATATTATTCCTGTAGCTGTTAATAGTATTTTCTTTAATAAGTCGATTATTATCTTTGTAAATAATAGGCTGTTACAGCAATAAAATTTTTGAATTAACTTTTATTGCTATAACAGCCTTATATTTTTATATTATGATAAATTATTCACGCCCAAACACACTTGCAAGATAGCGCATATCGTTGATATGTTTATCTGTTAATGCGCCTTTGTTCATTCTCCACTTCCAGTTGCAACCTAGCGTTGATGGTGTGTTTATTCTTGCCCAGTTGCCTAGTTTTAATATGTCTTGTACTGCAAATATTACAAGCTCTGCAACACTTGAATATGCTGCTCTAAATGTATTGTCTACCATTCTTTCTTTATCTCTTGTATCAAGATAGTCGTAGGCGTAGCCAAGTTCCCAATCGTTATGTTCTTCAAAATAGCCCATAAGTGTTTCATTGTCATGTGTACCACCATATACAACGCAATCTTTTGTGTAATTGTATGGCAAATGTGGATTTTTTCTATCTCCGCCAAATGCAAATTCAAGAACTTTCATGCCAGGATAGTTATTTGCCTTTAAAAGTTCGTCTACTTCTGGTAAGAACACGCCTAAGTCTTCAGCGATAATCTGCTTATCACCAATTGAACTGTTAATTACATCTGTAAGCTTCTTTCCCGGACCTTTGTGATATTCACCTTTTCTTGCGTCAGGCATATCAGCCGGAATAGCATAATATTTTACAATACCGATAAAATGGTCTATTCTTATTACATCATACAGACTAGCTGACTTTGCCATTCTATGACGCCACCAAGTAAAGTCATTTTTTTCGATAGCTTCCCAGTCATATAAAGGATTGCCCCACTTCTGTCCTAAGTCGGAAAATGCGTCTGGTGGAACTCCTGCTACGTCTGTTGAAGCTAAGTTTTCATCAAGCTGGAAATCACCAGAATTAGCCCAAACATCTGCACTGTCATAACCCATATAGATAGGAATATCACCGATTATCTTAATGCCTTTTTCATTAACATAACTCTTAAGCTTATTCCACTGTTTATCAAATTCATACTGTAAAAATATCCAAAATTCAATATCATCCTTTAACAACTTATTGTACTTTTGAATACCTTCATCTGTTCTAAAACGAATGTCATCGTCCCATTCTGCCCAAGATACGCCCTTATAATAATCTTTGAGTGACATAAAAAGTGCATAATCGTTAAGCCAAAAGCTATTATCTTCGCAAAATCTTTCTAAACTTTTATACTGTGGTAAAGCATCAACATTTTCGTTTTTATTTTGTGAAGTACAATTTTCTTCTTTTTCTTTGGCTATAACTTCTTTAAATCTTTCAAAGGCTATGTGTAACACTTCAAAACGCACTTTGTATAATTTTTCATAACTTACATAACTTTCATTGCCAAGATTGATATCTCGATTATCTGCATATCTGTTATTTAGTGCATCTTCTTCTGATACATTGACTGGAACATGTCCATCTCCCCAATCCCTTGATATAAGCTCTGACTTTCGTAAAAGTCCATCTTCTACAAGTGTATCAAGGTCAATAAAATAAGGATTGCCTGCAAATGCTGAAAATGATTGATAAGGACTATCTCCATAAGTTGTAGGTCCTAACGGAAGCACTTGCCAATATTTGTGGTTGCACGCATTTACAAAATCAACAAAGTTATAAGCTTCTTTGCCAAATGTGCCAATTCCATAAGGCGATGGAATACTGCTTACAGGCATGAGTATTCCTGCGCTTCTATCAAATGTTTTTTTATTCCCCATACATCATGCTACTAAAAAAATATAATAGTATATCTTTTTAGCTTTTCCTTTCTTCAAAAAACTGTTAATGCTAATAACTGTTATTTAATTTCATTATAACTGATATTACAATATACTTTACTAATTGCTCATATCGTCTGTTAATTTTTTAACACCATTCGTTTCTTCGTCTGTAAGAAGTTTTTCGATATCAAGAAGAATAACTAAACCATCTTTAAGGTTAGCAACTCTATCAAGATACATTGTATCAGCCTTCTTTACCATACCAGGCATAGCTACTACCTTATCGGCTGGTAAGTCGTCTATTTCAAGTACTGTATCTACTCCAAGTGCAAGTGCAATACCATTCATTCTTACGATAATGAAGTTTTCACTTCTTCCATCATATGTCATACCGAACTTCTTCTTTAAATCATAAACAGGTACAACTTCACCTCTTAAATTAATAATTCCGTCAATATATGATGTTGAGTTAGGTACTGGCACTATATTAATCTGTTTTTCAATACCTTGAACCTTATTAATGTCTACACCGAACATTTCATCATTTAACTTAAATATAACAGGCTTCATATAATCTGCCATTTCTATGCCTCCCTTTCTATGTAATAGAGCTATAATGCTCTATTTGTATCTTGCTATATTTTTAATCTTCATTATCTTTGCTTATACTTAACGATGTTAAATAAGCATTTATAAATGGGTCAATATTGCCATCTAATACGCTTTGTGCATTGCCTACTTCTTTGTTAGTTCTGTGGTCTTTTACCATTGTATAAGGCTGTAATACATAACTTCGTATCTGATTACCAAAATTAATATCCTTTACATCACCTCTAATGTCAGATGTCTTTTCAGCATTTTCCTGTTGCCTTAAAAGGTACAACTTAGCCTTTAACATCTGCATAGCCTTATCTTTATTCTGATGTTGTGACCTTTCATTTTGACATTGAACTACAATTCCTGTTGGAAGATGTGTAATTCTTATTGCTGATGATGTCTTATTGATATGCTGTCCACCAGCTCCGCTTGAACGGTATGTATCAATTCTTAAATCATCATCATTAATTTCTATATCAACATTTTCTTCTATATCTGGCATTACATCACATGATACAAAAGAGGTCTGTCTTTTTCCTGCTGCATTAAAAGGCGATATTCTTACAAGTCTATGTACTCCATGCTCTGATTTTAAATGACCGTAGGCATTGTCACCAGTAATCTCTATTGTAACAGACTTAATTCCTGCTTCTTCACCTTCAAGATAATCAATTGTCTGAACTTGATATCCTTTTCTTTCTGCCCATCTTGTATACATTCTGTATAACATCTGACACCAGTCACAGCTTTCTGTTCCGCCTGCTCCTGCGTGAAGTGTAAGAATTGCATTACATTTATCATATTCTCCTGACAATATCGTATCTATTCTTAAACTCTCTAAACGTTCTTCAAAAGAACTTACTTCATTTTCAATCTCTACTAATAAAGATGTGTCATTTTCTTCTTCTGCCATCTCTATTAATACTTTAATATCTTCTAGTGAACTTGTAAGCTCATCATACTTTTCAAACGCACCTTTAAGAGTTTTTAACTCTTTCATTGCCTTTTGTGACTTATCTGTATCGTCCCAAAATCCCGGTGCTTCCATATCCGCTTCAAGCTCTTCTATTCTCTTTTTCTTATTATCAAGGTCAAGAGCTTGCTTAATATGCTCTAACGGCTTTTCATAACCTGAAAGCTTGTATTTGTATTGTTCTAATTCTACCACTATTAATTCCCCTGACTTTAAAGTTTTTGTAAAGCAGATATTATAATCTACTTTATTACACAATTTATCATTAAAAGCTTGCACTCTTTATGATACAAGCAAGTCCACTCTTATCTTTGCTTGTTGCAATAGAAATGACTTACTTGATATTGTTAAATAATTATACGACATATTATCAAAATGGACAAGGTTATTTAAAAAAGAACAATCGACTATACTTGTATTCTATCACCGAACGTTTTTGTTCGCTTTTGTCATACAAATATAGCAGACTGTTCTTTATAATGTCAAACAACCGCCTGTCCATTTATTTTAAAATTCAATATACTTTTAAGCCTGTCTTCCACAACAGTTCTTATACTTTAATCCGCTTCCGCATGGGCATGGGTCGTTAGGATATACTTTCTTTTCTACTCTCTTAACAGGACCTTTTACTGAACTACCGTCATCCTTATTAGTTCCTGTAGCCTTGGCTACCTGTTCTCTTTCAACCTTTTGCTCAACTTGAATGTGCATAAGAAGTCTTACTGTATCTTCTGTAATTCCTCTTGTCATGTCATCAAACATATCATAACCCATTACCTTATATTGAACAACTGGGTCTCTCTGACCATAAGCTTGAAGTCCAATACCTTGCTTAAGCTGGTCCATATCGTCAATGTGGTCCATCCACTTACGGTCAATTACCTTAAGAAGTACAACTCGCTCTATTTCTCTTATCTGCTCTGGTTCTGTAAATAAAGCTTCTTTATCTTCATACATCTTAACAGCTTTTTCTTTTAAGTCATGGATAAGTTCGTTCTTATTCTTAATATCTGGATTGTACTTGATTGGTTCAAATGGAATTGTTGGAACTAAAAGTTCATTCAATTCGTTATAATCCCAATCTTTACTTTCACTATCTTCACTTAAACATCTATTGACTGAATTTTCAACAAAATCAGTAATCATCTTAAGGACTGAATTACGCATACTTTCACCATTAAGTACACGCTTTCTTTCAGCATAAATGATTTCTCTTTGTTCATTCATAACCTGGTCATATTCAAGAAGACGACTTCTGATACCATAGTTATTAGTTTCTATCTTCTTTTGAGCCTTTTCTATAGCACTACTTAACATCTTATGTTCAATCTGCTCATGCTCGTCCACACCTAAAGTATTAAATATACTCATAAGTCTTTCTTGACCAAACAATCTCATAAGGTCATCTTCAAGTGATATATAAAATCTTGACTCACCTGGGTCACCTTGTCTTCCGGCACGACCTCTAAGCTGATTATCAATACGTCTTGATTCATGTCTTTCTGTACCAATAATCTTAAGACCTCCTGCTGCCTTTGCATCATCATCAAGCTTAATATCAGTTCCTCGACCTGCCATGTTAGTAGCAATTGTTACTGCACCATGCTTACCTGCCTGTGATACTATCTCAGCTTCTAACTCATGGTACTTAGCATTAAGTACATTATGCTTAATGCCTTTCTTCTTAAGCATTTCACTTATAAGTTCTGATGTATCAATAGTTATTGTACCTACAAGAACTGGCTGTCCTTTTTCATGTGACTCAATTACTGAGTCTACAACAGCTTCAAACTTAGCCTTTTTAGTCTTGTATACAACATCGTTTAAATCTTTTCTTAATACGGGCTTATTTGTTGGTATTTCAACAACGTCCATGTTATAAATTTCACGAAATTCTTTTTCTTCTGTAAGAGCAGTACCAGTCATACCTGCTTTCTTTTCAAACTTATTAAAGAAGTTCTGGAATGTAATTGTTGCAAGAGTCTTACTTTCTCTCTTAACTTTAACGTGTTCCTTAGCTTCAATAGCCTGATGAAGACCATCAGAAAATCTACGTCCCGGCATAATACGTCCTGTAAATTCATCGACGATTAATACTTCATCATCTTTTACAACATAGTCTTTGTCTCTAAACATAAGATTATGAGCACGAAGTGCTAATGTTACATTGTGTTGAATTTCAAGGTTTTCAGGGTCAGCATAGTTGTCAATGTGGAAGAACTTTTCTACCTTATGAATACCTTGTTCTGTAAGATTAACCACTTTATCTTTTTCATTAACGATAAAGTCACCATCTTCTTCCATATCTTCCTGCATAAGAGCCTGCATCTTAGTCATCTCACCCTTATACTCTCCACGTTCTAACTGTCTTGCAAGTACGTCACATAACTCATAAAGCTTAGTAGACTTACCACTTTGTCCTGATATAATAAGAGGAGTTCTAGCTTCATCTATTAATACAGAGTCAACCTCATCAATAATACAATACTTTAAATCTCTTAAAACAAGCTGTTCCTTGTAAATAGCCATATTATCTCTAAGGTAATCAAAGCCTAATTCATTATTAGTAACGTATGTAATATCACACGCATATGCTGCTCGTCTTTCATCGTCCTTTAAATCATGAAGCACTATACCAACACTTAAGCCTAAGAACTGATGAATTTGTCCCATCCACTCAGCATCTCGCTTTGCAAGATAATCATTAACTGTTACTACAAGAACTCCTTGTTCTGTAAGTGCATTAAGATATGCTGGAAGTGTAGATACAAGTGTCTTACCTTCACCAGTTCTCATCTCGGCAATACGTCCTTGATGTAATACAATACCACCAATAATCTGTACTCTGTAATGTTCCATTCCAAGAACTCTTTTACCAGCTTCTCTTACAACGGCGTAAGCTTCCGGAAGAATGTCATCAAGTGTTTCGCCTTTCTTTAATCTTTCTTTAAATTCTTGTGTCTTACCCTTTAACTCGTCATCGCTTAATGCGCCCATCTCCTCACGATAACTTTCAACCTTATCAGCTATAGGGTAAATTCTTTTTAACTCATGTTCACTATGTGTACCAAATAACTTCTGAACCAGTCCCATTCCATATCTCCTTAAAGCAAATTCTTTTTTAATTGTACCACTTAATATACTTTTAAGCAAGAAGTACCAAAATATTAAATATTAAATAATATTAAACCTATATAATATTACATATATTTATTAAGTTTATATGAATAATCTATTACATTTTTTAACATCTCTTTCGCATTATTGGCGTCATTTTTATTACTGTTAGTAATACCAGCAGCTTCTGTTGTGCTTGCTGTTATTTCTTCACTTACTGCTTGAAGTTGTGTTGTATCGTCTACAATTATATCATTAGACTTTTTAAGCTCTTTTGTCATTGTATCAATATCTTTCATTTGAATTGTTAATTCCTGCATGTTATTATTAATAATATTAAAGCCTTGTGACACTTCTTTAAGAATTTGTATCTGACTGTCTGTAACTTCAAAGGAATTATTAATTGCTTTAGAAGCCTGACTTGAATACTTTGTTAAATCATCAACAATCCCTGTAATACTTGAAATTGAGTTTTTTGTCTGCTCTGCAAGTTCTCTTATCTCATCTGCTACTACTGCAAAGCCTTTCCCTGCTTCTCCTGCTCTTGCAGCCTCAATAGAAGCATTTAATGCTAAAAGATTGGTTTGATTTGATATTTGCAAAATCATATCTGTAATATTTTTCACACTATTTGTCTGGTCTTCTAATTTTTTCATTGTATCTACTACAATTGAGTTAGTTGCTGTAATTGTTTTGGAATGTTCACTTAACTTTGTCATAGCTGACATATTTTTATCAACAGCTTCCATTGAAAATGTTACCTTTTCTAGTGCTGACTTTGTCTGTACTGCTGCATTGTCAATAGCTTGTTGAATACTTTGTGTCATCTCTGTCTGACTTTGGATATTCTCCGCCATATTATGTGTACCCAAAGCTATCTCTCCTACTATGCCATTAATCCCATCTGCTGATTTATAAAGCTTATCAAGTAGTTGGTCTGCTTCTTGTGTCTTTACTTGAACACCTTTTGATATAGTCAAAACATCTTCCATTATGAGTTTTTGCATACTTTCTTCACTTTTTATCGCACCAACACTGTCATTATTAAACATAAATAATATTATTGCACTTAAACGGATTGTAACAAACACTACAAGTACAAGTCCAAATACCATTAATTCTTCATTATTAGTATCTGTTGTTTCTATTATTCCACTAATCAATAATAAATATCTAAAAATGTATACTCCTGACAGCACAGAACAAGATATGTTCATCATTTTTTTATTGTTATACATCATTACCGCTACAATTAGTGGAACTGCACTAAACGCCATACAGTCGTTTCTATTTACAATTGTCACAATAAGATACATTACAGCAAACTGACATAATATCAGCATAAACATATATTTGCTTTCATTGTTTTTAAAATACATAATTGTCATTGTAGCTATTCCTAAAATGTCAATAATTATTCCTGCTGTTTCAAGAAAGTTATTGCCATAGTCAAGAATACATGCTGTTACATTTACAAGCATTGTAATTTCTGTAATTATATAAATTATATATACTATCTTATTAGCTAATAAATATTTCTCATGCTCATCTTTGTATTTATATGACGCACTTTGTTCTTTTAGCTTTGCTATCAATTCTTGTTTTTCTTTTTCCATAAATATATCCCTCACAGCAAAAATGGAGTACTGCCTAAACAGTACTCCGCTTAATCACTAAATTATATTAATTAATCAAGTTCTGGTTCAATAAGACCATAAGTGTTACCTTTTCTCTTATATACTACATTGACTTCTTCTGTTTCTGAATTAAAGAATACATAGAAGTTATGTCCTAAAAGTTCCATCTGAACACATGCTTCTTCAGGGTCCATTGGCTTAATTCCAAACTTCTTAGTTCTGATAATCTTTACTTCATCTTCGTCTTCATAGTCTTTCTCAACAAATTCCTGTGCGAAAGCGGCAGCATTTTGTTGTTTGTGTACAATCTTATTCTTGTACTTCTTTAACTGACGTTCAATTACTTCTTCTACAAGGTCAATTGAAACGTACATATCGCTGCTTACTTGTTCACTTCTAATTATATTACCCTTAACAGGTATAGTTACTTCTATCTTCTGTCTTTCTTTTTCAACACTAAGTGTAACATTAACTTCTGTTTCTGGAGCAAAGAACCTATCGAGTTTTCCTAACTTCTCCTCTACTGCTGACTTTAAACCTTCTGTTACATCAATATTTCTTCCTGTAATTATAAAACGCATGATGTTCAACTCCTTTTCGTGTATTATTCATCGTGTTATTCATGTTGAACTACTTTGCATATACTGGATTATTGCCTATAATTATTAACATATCTAATAGTTATAGGTTAATGTTATATACTATATTGTTTGATTAAAACTCATTTTACATTGATATAATATGAATTGTGATTTTAATATAAACAATTATGGTATATTAACTATAAATCTAATAATATGTAAAGTCACGATATGCTGTGGATAAGATTTTAAATTTTGTGGATTATTTAGATATCTTTTCCATTGCTGATAATGATATTCTGACTACTCTCCACAGCAAGCTGTGGAAGTTCTAACTGATGATATTTTGCAGTAATCGTACATCATTTTCAGACTTTGGATATACTGTCTTTCTATCAGAGCAGCGAACTTAACAATCAAGCAGTCCTACGACCACATTAGCGATTGTCTTCTGTATTTCTACAAGGAAGCATAGTCATTCTCCCTGTTCTAAACGAACGTTCTGCTTTGAACATTTTACCTACGGAAAGACTACTCCGTAGAACCCAATATTCAGTCGTTAAATTTATTATAACATAATTTTGTTTTTTAACAAGTATATTCACACAATTTCTACAATTTTATTTTTATTTTTTATTCAAATATGTAGTTTGTGGATTGTATATTAGACAATGGATTTGTCAAGGCTTTTTCCTTTATTTTTCCTGAATTTACGACGATTTATGACAATTAAACAAAACATATTTTCTGTTCTTTGATAAGAATTTCACAATGAATATTCACAGTGCTTTGTGGATAATGTGGATAACTTTGTGAATAACTCCTTTTAGGCTTAAAATGGGGATTTATTTTGTGGATAACTTTTTTGTGAATTATTCACAATTGTGGATAACTTTTGTTATTTTTGCTATCGTATGTTTGTTTTGGTAATTATGCACAAAAGACAATATATACTGACTCATATCTTACGGAAGTTTATTGTTGTATCCTAAAAAATATTTATTTATTTTTTTGTTTTTTGTGGAATAATTTGTGATTGGTTATTGTTGGAATTTATTTTGTTGTATTTTATGATAAATTAATGTATTGTTAATGTCAATTGATACCAAGCAAGGTCTAGTTATGTTTATCATTTTTAGTAATAGAAATGTGGGATTTGCTTAATAATTTTAAAAAGAAGGAGTTTATTTATGAATAGGAAAACAGTTGTGATTACGGGAGCTTCTAGGGGGATTGGGAAAGCTGTGGCATTGGCTTTTGGTTCTGACTCTTATAATGTTGTTATTAACTGTGTTAATAACTCTGAAAAATTAAATGAAGTAAAGGATATTCTTATATCAAAAGGTGCTGAATGTGAAGCCTTTGTTGGTGATATTAGTGATTATAATATTGCTTGTGAAATGTTTGATATTGTAAATAGTAGATTTGGTAGAGTTGATATCCTTATAAACAATGCTGGAATATCTATTGTAGGGCTTTTTCAAGATATGACTAGAGCTGAGTGGGACAGGCTTATGAATGTGAATGTTGGCTCTGTTTATAACTGTTGTCATTTTGCTGTGCCTAATATGATACACAATCACAGTGGTAAAATCATTAACATTTCTTCTGTATGGGGAGTGTGTGGGGCTAGTTGTGAAGTTGCTTATTCTGCAACTAAGGGAGCAATCAATTCCTTTACTAAAGCATTAGCAAAGGAGCTTGCTCCTAGTAATATTCAAGTAAATGCTATTGCTTGCGGTGCTATTAACACTGATATGAACGCTTTCTTATCAGAAGAAGATATGGCTAGTCTTATTGATGAAATTCCTGCTCAAAGACTCGGAACTGGAGAAGATGTAGCAAAATTAATTCTTGACCTTACCTCTGGAAATGATTATCTTACAGGGCAGATTATTCAACTTGATGGTGGTTGGATTTAATACTTAAAAAGCCACAATACTTCCACTTATTAATTAAAACAAGTATGGAAATATTGTGGCTTTTTATATTGCTAACACTTTTGGGGTTTAATATACAATCACTTACAAATATTCTCAAAAACATATAAAACTAATGATTTTTTGTGTTAAAATGCAATATCAGAAATATAATATTATCAGAAATAAGATTTATCTATTGTAATATTTGCATAGCAGTTGTCTTTTACTGCAAATATGTCATCACGAATTTTTTTCTTTAATACTTCGTCTGGTATTTTATATCCAAATGGTATTACTATATCAAATATTAGATTTGTTCTATGTGGGCCTGTTACTACTCTGAAATCGTGCATACTAATTTGTGGGTCTATATTTTGTATTACTTGTTGTGACACATTTTTTAACTCATTAATTGAAGCGTCATCTGTAACTACAGGGTCCATGTGGATTGTTATTCCACAATGGAACTTTTGCGACACTTTATGCTCTGCCATATCTATTATATCATGTGCTTTTAGCATATCCATTTCATAAGGTATCTCCGCATGAACTGTAACAAATACTCGCCCCGGACCGTAGTCATGCACTATCATATCGTGTATACCCATAATTCTTTTATCTTCAAGAATACAACTTGTTATTTCATTTACAAATTCTTTTTCTGGTGGTTTGCCAAGTAATGGTTGAATTGTATCATTTGCCGCATCAATACCTGCTAAAAATACGAATACTGCCACTATAACACCTGCAATTCCATCTATATTATAGCCTGAAAATGATGAAATAAATAATGACACAAGTACTACTGTTGTTGCTATACAATCGGACATACTGTCTGTTGCTGTTGCTTTCATGGCAGCAGAGGAGATTTTATTTCCCAATCTAGTATTAAATAATGCCATCCACATTTTCATTAAAATTGAACCCACCAAAATTATAACAGACAATAAGCTAAACTCCATAACTTCTGGGTGCATTATCTTTTCTACAGAGCTTTTAAATAATTCAATTGCCATGATAATTATAATAGAAGCAACTAAAAGCCCTGAAAGATATTCAACTCTGCCATGACCATACGGATGTTCGCTGTCTGGCGACTTTCCTGCCATTTTAAAACCAATTAATGTTATCACTGATGAACCTGCGTCTGACAAGTTATTAAATGCGTCTGCCGAAATAGAAACTGCCCCTGTTATAATTCCTGCAATAAATTTAAACGAAAATAAGATGACATTACATATTATTCCCACAATTCCTGCAAACACACCATAGCTTTGACGAACCTGTGGATTATCAATATCTTCACTATTTTTTACAAATGTTTTTACAAGTAAATTAATCATTATCTAACACTCCTTTCTAATTTTTTGAAAATTAGGCGTTTGCGAAACTTCTCAAGCCGCATAAACTCTAACTTCTTTGAACCTCTATTTTGCAATGCTCCTCACTGAAATAAAAACTTTTATATCTATTTTGCCTAAATTTCAAGGTCTAAAATATCATATTGGGGCTTATTTCTATGCAAAATACATAAATTACGTTCAATTCATTTCGCAATTACCTATTTTTGAAAATAAACATTCTATAATAATATTTTGAAAATACATTTTTTTTAATATACAACCTTATACGAACTAGACATACTGTTATTTTATAATATGTTTTTTATTGTTTTTTATTACTATACTATATTATTTGTTTATAATCAATGGGTTAGATATATCTAACTTTTCTTAGTTATAACTGTGTCAAATCCTACAAATATAACTCATAGTTCTTTTTAATAGAATGTTTATTGCTATCTTATGCAAAGTTTTTACAAGAAAATTTATAAAACTCAAGTGTGGCATAATGTTTACTGCAAATCGTTGACGTTGTATAATTAGTTAGTATTTCACAATTAATATCTATAAGAAATGGAGACTATTATGGAAAATTTATTTTTAACTTCAACACCAGAAGAACTTGGTATTAAGTCTGAATGGATGATTAATTTTTTAGACCGATTAAATAAGCAGGAGCTTCCTGTTCACAGTGCTATTATTATGCGCCACGACCGTATATGTATGGAAGCTTATTATAAACCTTATACAAGGGACACTTTACACCGTATGTTTTCAATTACAAAAAGTCTTGTGTCTATTGGAATTGGACTTCTTGAAGAAGAAGGTAAACTTTCATTAGATGACCATATTGTTGATTATTTTCCTGAAAAACTTCCCAAAAATGGAGCTTATAAATATACTAAAATGCTTACGATTAGGCAAATGCTTGCAATGACAACCTGTCACGACAAGACTACTTATAAAGCAAATGGCGTTACTGATTGGGTTGGTTCATTTTTTACTGTAAAGCCTAATCACGTTCCTGGAACTAATTTCGCTTATGATACATCTTCTACACATGTACTTGGTGCATTAATTGAAAAATTATCTGGCATGGAGCTTTTAGAATATCTTCGTGTTAAATTTTTAAATGAACTAGGCTTTTCAAAAGATGCTTATATATTAAAAGACCCTTATGGAGTGCCTCTTGGCGGTTCTGGACTTTGTGCAACTCCTTATGATATTTTAAAGGTTATATATCTTATTGCAAATGATGGCAAAATGAATGGCAAGCAACTTCTTCCTGCCGAATATATCAAAGCTGCAAAAACTAAGCAAAGTGACCCTTATGGCAAGCAAAGCACACTTGAAGAAATTCAAGGCTATGGTTATCAAATATGGATGACTCGCCATAATGGATATGTGATGTTTGGAATGGGCGGTCAGCTTGCATTATATGTGCCAGATAAGGATATATTTATGGTTACTACCTGTGATGCACAAGGCAGACAAGGTGGCGTTCAGCTTATATATGAATCTTTTTGGAATGAAATTTATAATAAAATATCTGACACACCTTTTGATGAAAATAAAGAAAGTTTTTCTAGGCTTAATGAATTTTGTAATTCACTTAAAATATTTACTATGCCTGGTGAATTGACTTCTCCTATTATTGATAATATTAACAATGCTTTCTATATTTGTGATGAAAATGCTTGTGGGGTTAAAAATGTAAGTGTGCATTTTGATAATAATAAAGGTGGTACATTTTATTATGAAAATGGTTCTGGCAAGCATGAAATTAAGTTTGGCATTGGAGAAAATGTTATTCAGCAATTCCCTGATTATGACCTTAAATGTGCTGTTTCTGGGGCATGGCGACTTGATTCATATTTTCTTATTAAGGTTCAGATTATTGACTCTGCAATAGGCAATATTTATATGGGACTTAATTTTAAAGACGAATATATCACAGTTATGTTTAGAAAGATTGAGGAGAGTCTTTTTAATGAATATAGTGGGGTCTTTAGTGGGAAAAGGAATTTGTAGTTTTTATAAAGGAAGCAGAAAGGGCATTTAATAGTTGATGAATGAAAGCTAAGTAGTTCTAAGATGTGCTGATTTATGTAACAAAGCCTAACGTGAGCACAATCAATGCGACATCGTGTCGCTGATTGTTTGCCCCGCCGTCCTGTCGGGGCATCACTGTTTTTTTACAGCACAACTAAGAACTACTAAACTTTCACCATATACTATCAAACGCCCTTTCTGCTTCCTTTTTACCACTACAATTGAGGGAGAGTGTATAATTTATCTTATATGTTAGTTTCTAAACACTTATCATATGTTCTTAAAATATACTCCATTTTTCTTTTTACACCACTACAATTTAGAAAGTGGCGTATATATTTATCTTATATGTTAGACTATTATATTGCACTTCTTAAACTGACTGCACTATCGAAAGGATTTGCTCTAGTCTTTTTTCATAGGAATGGTATTGGGATACTAGGGCATGACCGTTTTTTGCTATTTGTTCTCTTTCTTCATCGTGAGTTAGATAGTATTGTGCCTTATTTAACATATCGTCTATGCTTTCATAGTATACTATGTGTTTTCCATTTTCAAAAAGCGATGGAAGCTCGGCTTGGAAGTTTGTTAGAAGAAATCCACCTGCGCCTAATACATCCCACACTCTTAATGGAATACCGCTTCTTATATTTCTTATTGTAAAATTCATATTAACTTTTGAACGATTAAATACCTTTGGCATATCATTTTCATAGTTTACACTTCCAATTACATCTACGCCTATAAGCTCATCATTTGACTTATCTGTGTAAAGACTTACATGACATTTTGTGGCTAATTTATTAAGGCAAGTGATACGTTCAAACTGTGCCATTTTATAACCTAAAAATGTTGTTGAAAATACTAATTTTAAATCAGAAAAGGAACGCTCGTCTTTTTGAAAGTCTATAATCTGTGATAACTGTTCTAATACGTCTACTGTCAACATTCTGTCAAATATATTTTCACCGAACCAATCAAGCTGTGCCACCATTGCAGCATCAAAATAGCCTTTTAAATATTCTGGTAATTTGTCTTTTATTCCATCGTAGGAATTTTTATGATATAAACCACCTACAAATGATACGTCAGCCGAAAATCTATCAAGCTCTGCTTTAGGCGAATTTTCTAACAGTTCATCAATTCGTTTTGTGTTGACTGCTAGTGGAAGATAGTATACATTTTTAACTCCCATCTGCTTAAACTGCACATATGAGAACTTGTCAAATATAAACACATAATTACATTCATTAAATATTGACTGATGAAACATGGCTATAAGTGGGCTGTCTACTGTCCATGAAACGTATTTTTTGCCTATTTTTTCGCATATATCTGACACTCTAGGAAAATAATTTACAGTAAATATCAAATCATACTCTAAAAACACATCTATTAACTCTTGAGAATAATATATCTTTTTGGAACTTTCCTGCTCTTCAAAAATGTCTGCTTCATGCCCTAAATTTCTCATAGCACTTTGTATATCTTTTTGATTAAAAACATTCCATTTATAAATAAGTATTTTCAAAATATCACCTCATTATATTAATCAACATATTGTGATGTAATTCCAAAATATTCTTCTAATGATAGCCCTGAATTATAAATCTTTGTAGCCATATCTACGCCAACATATCTTAAATGCCAAGGTTCATACTGGTATCCTGTTGCACTGTCTTTTCCCTTTGGAAATCTTACTATAAAACCGTACTCATGTGCGTGTTTATCTACCCATGCACTTTCGGCAGTATTGCCAAAGGAGTCATCAATTGAATTAAGGTCAAAGCAAAGTCCTGTTTGATGTTCTGAGTAGCCTGGTCTTGATGAATATGTATCGGCAAGTTCTTTTCCATCTTTTTGAACGTAACTATTGTATACTGTTACTTGTCTTTCATAAGACCTAAAACCTGATGAAATGTATATATTAAGTCCTTCACTTGCGGCTGCTTTTTGCATTTTACTAAATGCTTCTTTTACTTCACTTGTAAGGTCGCCCGGATTGTATGTTGATGGAAGTGGATATGACTTGTTTGCAATTAACACGCCTTCAATATATGTAGCACCGTCAATAACTTCTATTTTATAACCTTTGCTTGTTACGGCTGCGTCTGAATTAGAATTAGATGTATTTTGAGAATTACTGTCTGTAGTTGTATTTTGTGTTTCGTTTTGGGTATTTGACACACTTGCATTTGCTTCTGCTACGGAATTTTCTTGTGTATTGTCTGATGATGTGTCATTGTTATTATTTCCACAAGCTGTTAATGATAGTGTAAATGTTGCTAGTATTAAACATACTGTAAGTGTTTTTTTTACATTTTTTCTAAACATAATTATCCTCATTTCCATTTTTTATATATTTTTATGGAATATTATTATATTCTGCTTGTTTGTAAATTGCAAATATTTTTGTACTGTTTGTTGTGCGTTTTTATATATTGAAAGATAGCAGAGTTATATAAAACAGTCACACACCAGTGAAAGTACAATCACCCATATTTGTATGTCATCATCGAACAAGGGTGTTCGCTGTTGCCATACAAATATAGGTGACTGTTCTTTAAATGGTGTAATTCCTTGTTTTATATAATTCTGCTATCTTTCTGAAATGTATTGGCATACGCAATTACAACTCTTAAGGTTGTGGTTTGGAGCTAATTTTTATTTTCAAAGGAACTTTCCCTTATGCCTAGTAGGGTTAGTCGGTGAGTTTTTGTAGGAAGGCTCTTGTTCTTTCGTTGTCTGGGTTATCTATTACGTCTTCTGGCTTTCCTTGTTCTACGATTACGCCACCGTCCATAAATATTACTCTATCTGCTACTTTTCTTGCAAAGTCTATTTCGTGTGTTACTATTATCATTGTCATCTTTTCACTTGCAAGGTCACGAAGTACTTTTAATATTCCCGCTGTAATCTCTGGGTCTAGGGCTGATGTCGGTTCATCAAAGAAAAGCATTTTAGGGTTCATTGCCAATGCTCTTGCTATTGCAACTCTTTGCTGTTGACCACCAGATAACTGACATGGGTAATTGTCTGCTTTTTTATCAAGACCAACTTTTTCAAGTAATGACATTGCTTCTTTATATACTTCGCTTTTATCTCTTTTTTGCACATGAATAGGCGCATCTGTAACATTTTTTATAACGGAATAATGTGGGAACAGATTAAAATTCTGAAATACAAGTCCAAAATTATTTTTTAATTCCCTAAGCTGTTCTTTTGAAATGTATTGTGTTTTTTCATTTTCTGCATTAACAGTAGCACTCTTTCCACAATAAGCTAGTGTTCCTGCGTCCATCGTTTCAAGAAGTGTTGCACATCTTAAAAGTGTTGATTTTCCTGAGCCTGATGGACCTATTATTGCAACGACTTCTCCCTCATTAACTTCAAGTGATATATCTTTTAACACATCAAGTTCGCCAAAGCTTTTTTTGATATGCTTCATTTCTAATAACTTCATAAATAAAATCCTTTCGTTTGCTTTAAACTTAATCTTTACATTTTATCTATAATAATTCATTTTATTTTCAAGTCTTTCCATGATGTATGCCACTATAAAGTTAAATATGTAATAGAAAAGTCCCGCAACAAATAATGGCATTATACTTGCTTGTGTAGCTGCAACTTGTTTTGCTAATGTAAACATTTCTGTATATGCGAGTGCAAATGCTAATGAAGTATCTTTAACAAGTGTTATAACTTCATTAGTTACTGGTGGAAGTACTGCCTTTACCATCTGTGGAAATACTATTTTTATAAATGTCTGTGACTTTGAGTAGCCTAATACATCAGCAGCTTCATACTGTCCCTTTGGAACACTTGCTATACCTGCACGATATATTTCTGCAAAGTATGCTGCATAGTTTAACGAGAAGCCTATAACTACTGCATAAAATCTATAAGAGTATGAGAGCGAAAGTCCAAATATATAATATGGGCCAAAAAATACTACAAGTAACTGTAACATTAATGGTGTTCCACGCATGATTGATATGTAAATCTTCGCAATCCATTGAAGTACTTTTAACTTTGACATTCTTATAAATGTAAGCAAAAGTCCTAATGGAAGTGAAAATATTAATGTAAGGAAGAATATCACAAGTGTTGATACCATACCAGAAGCTAACTGTGACAATACATCTATAAAGCCATTTGTGCCTTTTCCATCTGTAGCACTTACCTCCGCCTTCATAACTGAGTCTTTACCAGCTTCGCCTAAACATACACTTTCTTCAACGCCCCACTTCTTAGCAATTTCCATAAATGTACCATCAGCAAGCATTTCTTTTAATGCTTCTTCAACTTCATCTCTTAAACTTGTATTGCCCTTTTTGAAGCCAATTCCATATTCTTCTGAAGATATATGTTCATCCAACATTCTAAATGAATTATCTCTTGCTTTAAGTTCATAACTTGCCACACCTATATCCATACATATTGCATCAACTGAACCTGACTCAAGGTTCATAAATGCGCTGTTATAATCTCCAACCTGTTGAAGTGATGAAAAGCTTTTTGCAAGTTCAAGATTGCGTTCTTCTGCATCATCGCCTGTAAATGCGGCTAATGCTGATGAGTCTGACTGAACTGCCACAACTTTTCCTGCAAGGTCTGACAACGCATTTATTTGTGAATTTGCCTTTACTATTACTACTTGTGAATTGTCAATGTAAGCTGATGACCAAGTGTAATCATTTTCTCTGCCATTCATTGTGAAGCCGTTCCAGATACAATCAATTGTTCCTGAATTAAGCTCCATATCTTTACTATCCCAGTCGATTGGCTGTTTGACTAATGTCCAACCCTTCTTATCACATACGGCTTGCGCCAAATCTAAATCGAAGCCCACATATTCTCCGTTGTCGTCCTTATAGCCATAAGGCGGAAACTCTGCATCAAAACCTACTGTGAATTTGCCATCGTTATCTGCTTTTGTTTTTGAAGAACAGGCTGTAAATCCCCCCGCTATCATTGAAAGCATTAGGAGAATTACAAGCATTTTTTTAATATTTGTTCCTTTGTTATATAACTTTTTGATTTTCGCTAACAAAATACTATCCATACCTTTCCTTTATTACTTTATTACGTTATTACTCTATCGTAATAACTCTTTTAGTATACTATATAGTTAGGATTTTCACAATAATTTTTTAAATTGATTTATTTATTGTAAACAAAAGCTTATATATGCGGTTTGTGACACTTATTTATAACAAAAAAAGAACGGTAGTCCTTTCACAACTACCGTTCTTTGTGCTTATTTACGAGTTTCTGACATCTTTTATTATTAATGTACTTTTCTGAATAGATTAGTGAAGCTCTCGCCACTTTTCCGTTCTTCTAAGTTCAATTACTAAGATTTAACTGCGGTCCAATGAAGTTCTCACCATTGTTCCCTGTCTTATCTTTTCTTTGTCAGCAAAAATATAATCATCTCAATCAAATGAAGCTCTCGCCATTATCTCTAATTCTTATATGTTCTTTAAATTTGTTGAAGCTCTCGCCAACATTTCTAAATATTTGCTTTTTTACATTAATTGATATAATTCTAAGTTTAATGAAGCTCTCGCCATTATTCCTATTATTAATATCTTAATTACTTTTTGAAAATATATAATAAATTATCACTTAATTGATTATTTATTATGAAATAAAATTTTGTGAAGCTCTCGCCACTTATTCTATTTGTTATTTTCTTTCTTGTAATTGTTCCCGATGTCTTTTGTGATTATTATAATACACTATAATTGTATTTTTGTCAATACAATATTTTAATATTTTTGATATTTTTTTATTTTTATATCTTTATATATTGTTAGATATGTATATTATAGTGTTTTTATACACAAACATTTGTGTATTTAATCTTAATTTTTTATTATATTTTATATGCCAACTATTTGAAAAAATACGCACTACGAGCCTTTTAAATTATTACACCAATTAGTAAGGTTTTTTACAATCTCAGACTTTGACTTGTTGTTCTCATAAATAAAAATTCCCTTTCCACTTCTATAAATAATAAAAGATTGGAAAGGGGCTTTAGATTTTTGTATTCTATTGTTCAGTGCTTATACCAAGTAACTGTTTTGCTTTTTCAAATGAGTCCTTATGTATAAAAATATCACACTTTGAATTTTTGCTATTATCAAGAAACTTAAATAAGCCTTTGTGATACTTCCACTTTTCAAAATATGAAATATTATTTTTACGCAATATTCTCTCAATTTTTCTACATTCTTCCATAGTAACTTCTGAACGAAGCAAACGTTCATTCGTTCCAAATTCTAGCATAAAAACACTCCCTTTTTTCTAAATTAAAATCTGTGGATAAAATAAAATCTAAGCTGACAGCAATAAAAGATTTATAAAGCTTTTAATAATATAAATGACATAATAATTTCTGCTAAAAAATTATAGCACAACTTTTTTGTGATTTCTATATAAAAATTTCTAAAAATATCGCTATAAACCGCATAAATACGGACAAATTTCAACATAATGTCCTATATATTTCTTTAAAAAATAAACTTATATTTTATCTATTGGGGTTTATTTATGATTTTATTTTCAATAATTAAGTATTTAATGTTTTTATGTTAAAATAATTATTCTTGTTATCGTAGTGTATGTTTTTTACGACATATTTTTTGTTTTAATAGTGTCACAAGCAAATAATAGAACAAATCTTCAATATTTGTATAACATATAAATAACCCCTACTTACTATAATTAATAATAAGTAGGGGTATATTATAGATGTTTAAATACAATTTTTAGAAGAAACGTTCTACTAGATTTTTTGAATACTCTGCTGTTTCGTCCATGTCGCCAAAGCTCATAACTTCTCCTGCGTAGTATGTACCAAGTTGTCCCTGCCAGCTTTCAACTTCATCGTACCAACCTGTTTTATAATCTTCTGGCTTAAGATGTGGAAGATAATACCATGACTTTTCATTTATCATCTCATCAACTTCATAACCACACATCTTCATATCTTCATAAACGTGCTTTCTACAATCGTCTGTTGTAATTCCACGTTCTGGGTCGCCTAGTACATAGGCTGTTATTACTTGGTCTTCTTCACCCGGCCATCTATGATAATATACCATCATGTGACCAGCTCTTTCTCTGCACATATTTCCTTGAAGATATGCACTGATTTTTGGATATTTCTTTACTGTAAATACAAACACTTTGTAATCATTTGAAATTATTTTTGAAAAATATTCCTTTTCTTTGTCTGTTGCATCAAAGTACTGTGGCATAAATTCAAGTGGCGCAGTTACTATAATCTTATCAAATTCTTCAGTTCCTTGTGATGTAGTAACTTCTACTTTTCCATTTTCTCTTACTACTTTAGTAATCTCTGTATTAAGTTGTGGCTTGTTGTTAAGCTTTTCTGCAAGAAGCTCCCAGATATGCTGTGTTCCGTTTTTCCAACACCACAAATCGTCTTTTGTTACAAACTGTGTAAGTGTATCTTTATCAAGATATTTTACAACGTAGGCTGCTGGAACTTCGTTCATATATCCATATCCAAATGATGTATATGGGTTAATCACTAACTTTTTAATCTTAGGTGTCTTTAACTTATCGCAAAATGAAGAAAAATCTTGTGCTAAATCAAGACTAGTTCCGCCATGACCATTTTTTGTAGCATTAGGATACTTTGCATCAAGAATACTGTAAAACTTCTTTGTCTGATTTAGCACACTAAGGCTTTCTAACTTACCTATTGGATTGAACACTTCTCCTGTGACTTCATCTCTAAATTCTCTATCAAGTGCTGGGCCTTCTGGGTGTCCCATGCCTATATAGTCCATTACTTCACGAATAGTATAATAAGTAGGGCAGCCCATCATCGCTCCCATTTCGTATCTTTTGCCTTTATATTCTGGTGAATAACACTTACCACCAACTCTTTCTGACTTTTCATAAATAGTGATATTTTTATATCCCTTTTTTTCAAGATACATAGCCGCTGTAAGTCCCGCAGGACCAGCTCCAACTATACATACTCTATCGTTAATATTTGCCATAACTTTATATCCTCCATAGCTATATCATGTAGTTTCAAAAACCATATAGCATAGTATATTCTTCTATTATGTATAAGTCAAGCAACTTTTTATGTAAGTGACTTCTTTTCAAGCCATTTTCCTGACTTAAATCTCCATACGAACATCACAGACCTTGCTGCCCAGTCTACGAACATTCCAATCCAAACTCCAAGCACTCCCAAGCCTAACATTATGCCAAACACATAGCTGCTTCCAACTCTAAATATCCACATTGAAAATATACTAACTAACATAGTAAATGTTGCATCTCCCGAAGCTCTTAGCGCATTTGACAAGGTAAATGACAATGGCCATATAAAGAGTGATGTAACACTAAAGCACCTTAAAATCAATATTGCAATAGAATGTGCTTCAACAGACAAATTAAAGATTGATGATACAACTCCTGCTGAAAGGAAAAGTATAATATTACATATCCAGTCACCGAGATATGCAAGTTTAATAATTTTCTTTGTATATGAAACAGCCTGTTCTTTATCGCCTGCACCAACGCATTGACCTACTATTGTAATAAGTGCAAGTCCCATTGCTGAACCTGGGATATTGGCAAAGTCTATTATTGTATAGCCTACTGAATTTGCTGCAATTGAAGCTGTTCCAAAAGTTGATACCATACTTGTTACTGAAAGCTTACCAATCTGAAACATACCATTTTCAATACCACTAGGTATACCTATTGTCAATATCTTCTTTATAATATTACTGTCTGGCTTAAACTCATTAAGCTTTGTTATTCTTATAGGATTAGTCTTTCCACATACTAAAGCAAGCATTACAAAGCCTGCTACTAATCGACTCAACAGTGTTGCAAATGCTACGCCAAATACAGCCCAGTGAAAGCCGAATACAAATATTGCATTTCCAGCTACATTTATTATATTCATAAGAACACTTATTTTCATACTTATAGAACTATTTCCTACACTTCTAAATATAGCCGCTCCTGCATTATATAATCCTAAAAATGGAAATGAAACAGAAGTTACCATAAAGTATAATATAGCACTTTCCATAACGCTTTCTTCTACATGACCAAATATTGCACCTAAAAGTGGTCTTGTACAAGTAAGTGATATTATCATCATTGTTACAGCAAATATAACAAGAACTGTTTCTAACTGTGCGCCTGATTTTTGCGCCTGTTCATCTTCTTTTTTTCCAATATACTGACTACACACAACTGCCCCACCTGTGGCTAATGCCGCCATTACTTGAATGATAAGACGGTTAATGTTATCTACAAGCGCAACACCAGATATAGCCGCTTCCCCTGCTTGTGAAACCATAAGTGTATCTACCATCCCCACACTTACGGCTAACAACTGCTCAAACATTAAGGGAATAATTAATTTTTTTAAATCTTTATTACTAAATAACATTTTTTATTCCTTTATTTTATCTAAATTTATTCTGCACCTATCTAATGCAAGCTTCATTCCACTTATTGCTTAACACAATAGAATATGTATCTTACTGCATAGTATTAAAATATGCAGTAAAATAGGGCTGTCGCAATAAAATCTCTTACAAAATATAGATAATTAATATTAACTCTACGTCTTGTATTGATTTTTTAATGCGACAACCCCTTTAAAAATATATTATAGTATTTTTACTTTACTTCATATATCCAGCCTTCTGGTGCTTCAATCTTACCTTGCTGTATACCTGTTAATGTATCGTAAATCTTCTTAATTGTTGGTCCCATTTCTTCCATTCCGCTTGGGAAGTTGATTTCTTCTCCATGATTTACAATCTTACCTACTGGTGAGATTACTGCGGCTGTACCACAAAGACCACATTCTGCAAAGTCTTTTACTTCATCGAAGTATACTTCTCTGTGTTCTACTTCCATGCCTAAGTATTTTTCAGCAACGTACATAATTGAACGACGTGTAATTGATGGTAAAATACTATCTGACTTTGGAGTTACAAGCTTGCCATCTTTTGTGATGAAAATGAAGTTTGCACCACCTGTTTCTTCTACCTTTGTTCTTGTAGCTGCGTCAAGATACATATTTTCTGCAAAGCCTTCTTCATGTGCTGTAACTATTGCATGTAAGCTCATTGCATAGTTAAGACCAGCTTTGATATGTCCTGTACCATGAGGTGCTGCTCTATCGAAATCTGAAACCTTGATTGTAATTGGCTTTGCACCGCCCTTGAAGTAAGGACCAACTGGTGTTACAAGTATTCTGAACTGATATTCATCAGCAGGTTTTACACCGATTACTGGGTTGCTTCCAAACATATATGGACGAATGTAGAGTGTTGCACCTGAACCGTAAGGTGGAACCCATGCTTCATTTGCTTTTACTACATCATTAACTGCCTGAATGAATTTTTCTTTAGGGAATACTGGCATTTCAAGTCTTCTTGCTGAGTCTTCCATTCTCTGTGCATTGAGGTCTGGACGGAATATAACTATTTTTCCATCTTCTGTTGTATATGCTTTCATTCCTTCAAAGCAAGTCTGTGCATACTGTAATACACCTGCACATTCACTAATAACTACTTTATCGTCTTCTGTGATAACTCCGTTATCCCATGCTCCGTCTTTATAATTTGCTACAAATCTTTTATCTGTTTTGATGTATCCAAAACCAAGATTTGCCCAATCGAGATTTTTCTTTTCCATATCTACTACTTCCTTCCATTATTGATGTAAATGTCACCGTTCCAAGCCACATAATGGTACATAGCCACGAACCGTAGCACTTAAAATACTAAAATGTATTAACACCTCATATTTAAGTTGTATTTTACCGCTATGACATACTAAAGTCAATATTTTATTTGTTATCTTGAATTTTCACATTTTGCATTTTTAAACTGTGCCGAAAGATATCAACAGTATATAAACACACACCAGTAAAAGTACAATAGGACATATTTGTATGGCAACATCGAACAAGCTTGTTCGATGTTGCCATACAAATATATCCCACTGTTCTTTTAATGGTGCATTTAGTTTATATACTGCTGATATCTTAAAAAAGTTTATTATAATGCAAAATGCGAAAATTCTAGTTCACTATATACATACTTCTATCTTACGGGAAGTTATTTTTCAAATGAATACTTTTAATTAGCTTTTCCACTTTATTTTGACTACTCTCCACAGCAAACCATGTTTTTTCGCCACTTATTTATAATGTTACTATAATTACAACCTTTTATTATAATTGGCTTGTAACAATTTTTATTTATGCAAGCAAGGTCATATCAAACTTATTATTCTCTATCGAGTAATGTTTGATAAAAGTTGAAGTAGTCTGTTCGTTTATCGGCTGTAAATGCCATTGCTGACCTCGGATGTTGATTTTGTTGTCCTGTTAGCATATATTGTACGTCACAGCCCCATACTACGCCTGACGCTTTTAATGGGAGCATATGATTTTCTACAAACTTTAACACTGGATTTATGCTATATTTTGGATTTCTTAAAAATCCCATAAGAAGTTCCATATAGCAATTACCTGCGCCTCTGCCCATTCCGCTCATTGTTGCGTCAAGGTAGCTTACTCCTGTTGTACAACTTTCTATTGTGTTAGCAAAGGCTAACTGTTGATTATTGTGGGCATGTATTCCTATTCTTTTTCCATATTTTTCTGCTATTTTTAAATATTTCTTTGAATAAGCTATTATTTGCTCAGGGTAAAGTGAACCGTAACTGTCTACGAGATATATTACATTTGCCTTGCTCTTGCCTAACATATCAAGGGCTAAATCTAATTCTTTTTCACTAGCTGTTGAAACTGCCATGATATTGATTGTAACTTCATATCCTAAGTCTGCACAGTAGTTAATCATTTCTATGGCAGCAGGAATTGTATTGACATAAGTTGCAATTCTTATCATATCAATTACACTGTCTTTTTTTTGAATGATATCTTTTTTATAGTCTGTTCTTCCAACATCTGCCATTACTGCTATCTTTAAATCTGTGTTATTATCGCCTACTATTTCTCTTATGCTTTCTTCATCGCAGAATTTCCATTTTCCAAAGTCATCAACACTAAATATATCCTTTGAAGCTTTGTAACCAAATTCCATATAATCAACGCCTGCTGCTATATTTGCTTTATATAAATCTTTTACAAATTCATCATCAAACTTAAAATCGTTTACAATTCCACCATCTCTTAATGTACAGTCTACAACCTTAATATCAGGTCTGTATGATACAAGTTCGCCTTTTCTACCCATTACTTTTCCTCCAATGTATTTTTCACTTTAAAGTGTTAAACTTTAAAGTATTATAGCACTAATATTTAAAAAATCAAGTGAATATAAGAATTTTCTGCAAATTTTTCTTATTTTATTTATTAAAACCCAAATACGAGTATATATATAAAACAAATTTCCTATATTTATATGATAAATTCAACTAACTTGTCTAGTATTTATCTATTAATAAATATAGGAAATTTTTAAGTTAAGCATATATTCACAAAACAATTTGCATTTTTAATAAAAAATATAATTGTTAAAATATTATTTTTCTACAAGCATATTCATCATAGTATCTATTAAATCTCGTAGTCCATCTATATATTCTGGCGCACTACTGTATTTTTTCCTAGTTGCTCGCCATATAAATAACGGTTCTTTTTCCACTTTAAATATTACTGCTCCACGATATATTTCCACAAAAGAATTGATTTTATCTCCGTTTATTTCCGCCTTTGGCGAAATGCTTATTGTTGTTCTCCACACTGACGGCTGTGAAGTAGTGTCAATTCCACCTTTTATTTCCAAAATACCAATGCGGTGCGCAATTGTCTTTATAATCGCAATTTTTAACAGATTAACTGCGCTTTCTGGAAGTGAGCCATATCTATCTATAAGTTCGTCTTTCATATCTGACATTTCTTCATCATTTTCAAGGGCGGCAATTCGCTTGTAAATATCAAGTTTTTGATATTCACTCTTTATATATGTTGATGGGATAAATGCGTCAACTGTTAAATCAACACTTGTTTCAAAGGCATATTCATTTTTAATTCCTTTTAATTCATTAACGGCTTGATTAAGCATTTTACAATAAAGGTCATAACCTACTGCTGCCATATGACCATGCTGTGATTTGCCTAGTACATTTCCCGCACCTCTTATCTCAAGGTCTTTCATAGCAATCTTAAAACCTGAACCCAAATCAGAAAATTCTCTTATAGCACTTAGTCGTTTTTCTGCCACTTCTGTTATCATTCTTTCACGCCTGTATAAAAGAAAGGCGTAAGACGTTCTGTTACTTCTTCCAACTCGACCACGAAGCTGATAAAGCTGTGACAGCCCAAACTTGTCTGCATCTTCGATAATCATAGTATTTACATTAGAAATATCAACGCCAGTTTCAATTATTGTTGTTGATACTAAAACGTCAATTTCTCCATTTATAAATTCATACATAATCTTTTCTAACATACGTTTATCCATCTGGCCATGCGCATATGCCACATTTGCGTCAGGTACAAGCTCTTGCAAATGTAATGCCACTTCATCAATACTTCTTACTCGATTGTATACATAATACACTTGACCATTTCTTGCCATTTCACGATTAATAGCTTCTCTTATCATTTCGTCATTGTGTTCTGTTACAAAGGTCTGTATTGGAAGTCGGTCAACGGGTGGTTCTTCAAGCACACTCATATCTCTTATTCCCACAAGGCTCATATGGAGTGTTCTAGGAATTGGCGTTGCACTCAGAGTTAATACGTCTATATTATTTTTTAGCTTTTTAATCTTCTCTTTATGAGCTACACCAAATCTTTGCTCCTCATCTATTATAAGAAGTCCTAAGTCCTTAAACTCCACATCTTTTGACAACAAACGATGAGTTCCTATTATAATATCCACAAAGCCTTTCTTTAATTCAGAAAGGTCATTTTTTATTTCCTTTGAAGTTCTAAAGCTTGAAAGCTGTGCAACAGTTACGGGAAAGTTTTTCATTCGCTGTTCAAAGGTATTAAAGATTTGCTGTGCAAGAATTGTTGTTGGCACTAAATATGCAACCTGCTTACCCTCTTGAACTGCCTTAAATGCTGCTCTTATAGCTATTTCTGTCTTGCCATAACCTACATCACCACATATTAACCTATCCATAATCTTTTTGCTTTCCATATCTCTTTTTGTATCTTCAATCGCAGTAAGCTGGTCTTGTGTTTCTTCATAAGGAAACATTTCTTCAAATTCTTGTTGCCACACCGTATCAGCACCAAATTGATACCCTTTTTCATTCTGTCTAGCGGCATAAAGTGCAACGAGGTCTTTTGCAACTTCTTCTACTGCACCATGCACTTTTGACTTAGTTCTATTCCAATCTTGTGTGCCTAACTTATTAAGCTTTGGTTTTTTCTCTGTATCAGAAGCGGCATACTTTTGAAGCCTGTCAAGCTGTGTAACAAGCACATAAAGGTCGCTATTATCACCATATTCTATCTTGATATAGTCTTTTTTACTGCCTTCAACTTCAATTTTTTCAATTCCTTTGTAAATGCCAACGCCATAATTTTCGTGTACAACATAATCACCTATATTTAACTCGTTAAACTCGGCAATTGCTTTACCTTCGTACTTTTTCTTTCTTACCTTTTTCTTCTTTTTGCCAGAGAAAATGTCATTTTCAGTGATAACTACAAAACCTAACAACGGATATTCAAAGCCATTATGAATATTGCCATACGTTACCATAACTGTTCCTGCTATGAGTGCTTTTGAATAGTCTTCGCTAAAAAATGCGTCAATATCTCGCTCTTTTAAATCGTCAACAATTCGCAATGCCCTTGTTCTCGAATTGCACACAAGTATTATCTTGTATTTATTTCGCTTATATTTTTTAATATCATCAACAAGATAATCAAAGCTGTTGTTATATGAACTTATGCTTTTTGCGTCAATTCTCATTCTCTCTGCGTCTGAAAAACCTTGTGGCTTATAGTCAAGCGCTGAAAGCATAATTACTTTTCTTTTAGAAAGTATTGCATAAATCTTATCAATACTAGATATCATGTCAGTTTGACCCGAAAGCACATAACCGCCTGCAAGTCTATTTTTCATACTCTCGTCATATTCATATTTTACAAGCTCCATACGTTCTTTAAGTCGGTTAGGTTCGTCTAACACAAATACAGTTTTATCTACTGGAAAATATTCTAAAAATGAAGCTGGCTTTTTTTCAAAATAACTAAAAAACTTACTATAATCACGAACTCTTTCAAGGTCGGCAATATTTTTTCTTGCTCGGTTTATTGCGTCAAGTGTACTTTTATCTTTTTTCTTTTTATCTATGCCAAGCTGTTTGAGCTGTAGTTGTGCTTCTTCTTTTATTTTTTCCATTCCGTCTTCTATTTCATCTTGTGTAAGTATGCACTCTGTCGCAGGAAATACACTATAGCTTTTTACCTTTTCTATAGAACGTTGACTTGACACATCAAATGTACGAATGGAGTCTATCTCATCGTCCCATAACTCAATTCTTACCGGCACTTCGTCTGTGTGGGAAAATATATCTATAATCCCACCTCTTATAGCAAACTGACCTTTCGCTTCTATCATGCCACATCTTTCATAGCCTATACTCACAAGCTCTTTTGCTAATTTTTCCACATCTACAACATCGTCTATATGAAATGTGATTGTATGATTTATATATTTATTAAGTGATATAAGCATATCAGCACAACCGTCTATTGTGGTTACTAATGTAAGACTATTGTTATCTTTGTTTTGCAAAGTATTAATAATTCTATATATACAGTCAAGTCTTTCCCCTACAATCTGACTGCCATGTATGTCTGCACTATAAAAAATAAAGTCTTTCGCTGGGTAATACACACTATTTTTATCAAAGAAAGTACAGTCTTCTTGTATCTGCCTAGCTTTCGTTTCGTCATTTGTTATTATTACTTTGAATTTGTAATTATGTGCTATTGCTTGCGCAAAATGGACTTTCTGCGTATCAATACAACCACTCACCATGATATGACCGTTGAGGTGTGTTAATATTTTGTCAATCTGTTCCATACCTGCCATTGTAAGTAGTGGTTCGTAAAATGTTTCCATATTTTTCCTCCCTTCTTTTAATAAAATATATCTAAATTTATGTGTTCTCGCATAGAAAAACTGATAGGTAATTTTACAGTTGATTACTAAAAGCTAAGTATTTCTAAGTTGTGCTGATTTAATTTAACCGAACGTGACCGCAATCAATGCAACATCGTGTCACTGATTGCTTGACCGCACCTCCATGTGCAGTCATCACTGGTTTTAGACAGCACAACTAAGAACTACTAAGCTTTTACCATATACTATAAAAGCACCTATCAGTTTCTCTATGCGCCTTTACATTTCGCTCAATATAAAATTTTAGATTATAAACTATTCCTATATATTGCTTAATAAAGTATATGTCAATGGTTAATCATTTTTATCCGTTGTACTTGTTCATTGCACTTGTTATGCCTTCTGTTATTATGCACTCGATTGCATCACAAGCTTTTTCGTTGCCTGCTCTCAAATCGTCATAGAGTTCTTTTGGAAACTTTCCAAGTACCCAGTCAGCTAAATCCCAACCCTTTGGTTTATCACCGACACCAAACTTAACTCGCTTAAAATTATCACTTCCAAGATGAGAAATAATGCTCTTAATTCCATTGTGACCGCCTGCGCTTCCCTTTGCACGAAGACGTAACTTTCCTGGTACAAGACTTATGTCATCAAAAACTACGATAAGGTCATCAATATCAGCTTTGTAATAATCCATAACTTCTCTTATACATTCACCTGAGTTATTCATATATGTTAGTGGCTTAACTAATATAACTTTTTCTCCACCTATAACACCCTTACCAATAAGCCCCTTATGCTTTGCCATATCTACGCTTATATTATATTTGTCAGCCAATTCATCTATTACAGAAAAACCTGCATTATGCCTAGTTCCCATATATTCCATTCCCGGATTTCCAAGTCCTGCTATTATATACATATCAAATTCCTTTCACACCTTATTATAATCAATTAATTGTATGCAATACACACCATCTCCTAATTAAAAACTAGAGTGAACATACTTTTGCATACTAATACAATGGTAATTTTTAAACTCCAAAAAGTCAATATTTTTACAACAAAAACATACCTTGTCAAACAATTATCTTTTGTACTTGCTAATATAAATGACGACAATACAACAAAAAAGAGACAGCCTATAAAACTGTCCCTTTCTTGCAATAATATTATTCTATAATAATATTATAAAATTATAATTATTTTACAACTACATTAGCTGCTGAACTTCTTACTACCTTACCTGCTGCATCTTTAACTTCTACAAAGAACTCTCTGTTTCCAACTGAACCTGCTGTCCATGTAAGTGTGCTGTTAGAGTTAAAGCCCTGAAGTCTTGCCCACTGGTTAGTTGTCTTATTGTGTACAAGATAGCTGTAAGTATACTTACCATCTCCACCACTAGCTGAAGCACTAATTACAACCTTATCACCCTTAGCTGCTGTTGTCTTATTTACCTTAGCTGTAACTGCAAGAGCATTCTTAGCTGTAATTACTGTCATAGCTTTACTTCTTACTACTTTACCTGTTGAATCCTTAGCATCTACAAAGAACTCTCTGTTTCCAACTGAACCTGCTGTCCATGTAAGCGTGCTGTTAGCACCAAAGTCTTGAAGCTTATACCATTGGTTAGTTACTGTGTTATGTACAATAAACTTATAAGCATATACACCGCTTCCACCATTAGCTGCTGCCTTAATAGAAATCTTATCATTTACAACTGTATTAGTCTTGCTTACTGTTGCATTAACTGTAAGTGCAACATTCTTAGCTGATGTCTTAATATTTATAGCTGAACATCTTACTACTTTACCTGTTGCATCCTTTACATCTACAAATATCTCTCTATTACCTGCTTTGCCTGCTGTCCATGCAAATGTACTGTTAGCACTGAAGTCTTGAAGCTTATACCATTCATTAGTATCTGTATTGTGAATGATAAACTTATATGTATATTTACCACTTCCGCCATTAGCTACTGCTTTAATTGTTACCTTATCACCAGTAACTGTTGTAGTCTTATCTGCTGTTGCCTTAATTGTAAGGGCTTCTACCTTACTATTAACCTTAAACTTGATTGCACTACTTCTTACTACCTTACCTGTAGTATCCTTTACGTCTACAAATATTTCTCTGTTGCCTGCCTTGCCTGCTGTCCATGTTAATGTGCTATTAGCATTGAAGTCTTGAAGTTTGAACCATTCATTAGTATCTGTATTGTGAATAATAAACTTATATGTATATTCTCCGCTTCCACCATTAGCTTGTGCATTGAATACTACTTTATCACCTACGGTAACTTCTGACTTATCTGCTGCTGCCTTAACTGTTAAGTCTTCTGCAACGACTTCCTTCTTATAAAGGTCATTCATAACCTTTTCAACATCATAATCTCCCATGATATTAGATGTTGTGTATTCTTCTGCCTGCTTGCTTGAAAGTAAAGGTCTGTTATTGTTTACAACATATCCTGGTCCATATGAACCATATTCAGCAAATCTTGCATTCTTAAAGCTGTTACCACTCATATCGCCGTATGCTGCGTTAGGAGCAATTGCTCTACCAAGATAACAATTGATAAATACTGTTGCATCATCTTTGCCCCATGGACGAGCCATTCTATAAGAACCATCAGCTACACCATCTTCGGCTGTAAAGCTACAATTGATGAATGTATAGCCATACTTTGTTGCTGCATATGTTCTACCTGCTGTATATACGCCATCAGCCTTATACTGTGTATATCTTGCAACGATATCACAATCATTAAATACTGATGTACCTGCACCATAGATAAAGTCTACATTACCTGTAATATAACACTTATCAAAGTACTGTCTTGTTACAAGATAATTACCATCATCACCCTTAACTCTTGTATCTGTAAGAAGTGAATCTTGATAACCTACAATTCTTACATTTACACAAAGTGTTTCATCAGCAACGATACATAAAGCATCTGCCTGCTGGTCGTTACCATTTGTATAATTATAAGTATTTTCAATAGTAATATTTTCTGCTGTGAAACCAACTGCTGCTGTATCTACATACATTGCATTTCTATCCCACATACTTGTTGCATTGCCATTAGCTACACATACTGAGTAACCAATATTAGTTTTAACTGCATCTTCACCTAAGATACTTACGAAAGGTGCTGTTACTGTAACTCTTTCATTATAAGTTCCGTTCTTTACAAAGATTACCTTTGATGATGTGTTGTCAGCTTTAACTGCTTCAACTGCACTCTGAACTGTCTTATATGTTGGGTATCCATCTTTTTCTGTACCATTCTCACCATCAAATGAAGCATCTACAACCATATCAATCTTAGGATTGCTTACAAAGTTATATACCTTTCTTGTTGTATTGCCATCTTTATCTGTAAAGAGAAGTTCTACATCATTTCTACCCTGCTTTAAGTTCTTAAATTCAAAAGCTGTTTCTGTATCAGCTTTAACTTCTTTTGTATCTGTTAATGTACCATTAATATTAACCTTAACTGTTACATCTTCATCAGTCTTAAGCTTAATAGAAGCATTGTCTGCAAATATTGTATCATTAGACTTGTCTGTTACTGTTACTACAGTAGCATCTTTTTCATATACATACTGACCCTTATGTCCGTCTGATGTAAGTACCTGCATTGTTTCAGATGGGTTACTTACATTCTTGCTGTTCTTAGCTACTACATAGTAGTAATATGGTTCTTCAGCAGTTACATCTGTATCTGTATAAGTTAATTCTGTAGTATTCTTTATAACTGCATATGTTCCATCAGAACCAAGCTTTCTGTATACATCATAACTTTCAGCTCCTTCTGAGGCGTTCCATGTAAGTTCTACTGACTTAGAAGTTGCCTTAGTTTCTAATGTTACACTTGTAAGTGGTGTCTGATATACTACTGCTTCTGATTCAATAGCTGTTCCTTGTGTATCTCCACCTGTTGGAACAATCTTGAATGAATATGAACCATCGCCTGTCATTCCTGTGAACTTAAATGAGTTCACCTTAGAATCTCCAACCTTAGTATATTCTCCATCGTCCTTCTTTACATATACTGAATACTTAACATTTCCTGAACCTTCTGTAGTTACATCCCAGTTAAGTTCAATACTCTTTCTATCTTCTGCTATTGTTGCCTTAGCATTAGCAATCTCTGGTGCAACACCAACTGCAACATAGTAGTCATTCATGTCGTAAAGGATTGTTCCTTCTGTATCTTTAATATATACATTAGAAATATCTGCTACAACACCTGTAAATGCAAATCCGTATCTTACTTCCTTACCTGCTAAGAGGTCTTCGTAATCATTTGCAAGGTCAATTACCTGATTATCAATTAATGTAGCTCCTGTAGCATCTTTTAATGTTACATATACTTCACTACCCTTCTTAGCATATGAAATAGTATATGTTACATCTGTTTCAATGCTTGACTTAGGGTCACCACTATTACCACTTCCTGCTGTTGTTGAATATGTATGCTGTGCTACCTTATTCTTCTGGAAATGAATAATATCACTCTTCATTGCAGAACCAGTCTTAGCATTGAACTGACCTATCGCAATACCCTGCTTATCTGTTCCTGTATCAAGTGACTTAATTGTAATATCGGCTGTTATTGTTCTATCCTCTGATGTAGCTGGGAATAACCAGTAATCAGCACCTATATCATCTCTGATGTTACCCTTAACAGCAGTACTTCTTGCATGATTTACAGTAAGTACATTACCATCAACTGATGTATTAAAGCTGTTACCTGCATCATAATTGCCTGAATATTCTTTACTGCTTGTAAATTCAGGTATAAGCTCGCCTGTAGCTGAATCAAAGATAACCTTGTTATTAGTTACATCATCAACATCATACTTAGATGTTACCTTAATATCTGAAAATTCTGCTGTTGCACCTTCTGTAGCAAAGAAACCAATTGTCTTAGCATCAAGACCATTAATACTCTGTGCCTTTTCTACTGCATCGCTGAAATCAGCCTTTGTCGCAACATAGAACTTAGCTGTACCATTAGATACAACAAGTTTAACATAAATATCTTCTGAAGCTGTTGTAACGTTAGAATTAAGATTGCTTGCGCCACCACCTGCTTCTGTACCATGATATCCATATCTTACCTGTGACTTGCTTAAATCAGCATATACTGAAGCTGCTGCACTCTTAGCTTCATCTGCTGCACTCTTAACTAAGATACCAGCCTGACCTGCGCCTGTAACCTTCATCTTAGCTGATACTGTAACTTCTCCCTTTGACTGGAAGTAAGCATAATAAAGGTCATCATTACCATTATCTTTATCAAACTTAGAACCTGCACCTGTTACTGTTACCGTACCTGTCTTAGCATCATAAGAATATGAGCCTTCTGTTGTATGTTGACCAACTTCTTGAGTCTTCCAGATAGTCTTTAATACTTCTGGTTCTTCCGGTTCAACTGGTTCAACAACTTCTTTGTTTACATCACCACCGACACCATCTCCTAATGTTGCCTTTGCTTCATCTGTAAGAACAAGTAAACCATTCATATTAATAGAATTATCTTCATTTCTTGTAACTGGTTCTGATGAATAAACATGTGTTGTATAATCCATCTTTGTATCTACTGACTTAAAGAATGAATCATTAACTATATCATTACTCTTATGAGCTGTTTCTCCATCATAGTTCCAGTAATAATCATTAGCCTGATATACCTTTGAAGTATCCTGTGTTCCTCTAAGCTTAAATGTTTCATTAACATCTGTATGCTGTGTTCTGTAAGAGAGAATACCTGATGCACTAAAGTCTGTATTAGCTGCATCGTTAGTATACAATGCTATATTAGAACCTTCATTGTTAAATGTTGTACTGCTTGATACCTGAATATCAGGACAACTGTTACTATCAATACCCTTTGACTTATTATCAAATGCTACTGAATTAATAAGCTTGTGATATCCTGTAATACTTGAACCACCCATCTTGAAACCATTACCGTTACCAGCATCTGTTCCGTTTTCAAGGTAGCCGTTAGCATATGCTACACAATTCTTGATTGTAACTGAACCAATTGGTCCTGTTTCTGCCTTAGCGAATAAATCCCATCCGTCATCGGCATTGTTATGAGCTATACAGCCCTCAAATACATTGCCATCACCAATTGTAAGCTTTGCTGCGAAACCATCAGCATCTTCATAACCAGCATCGGCATTGTTATGTGATGTACAATTTAAAATATGATTGTACGATGGCCAATCTTCCTTAGGGTCTGTAGACATATATCTGCTTATCTGAAGACCTGTATTACCATTCTTATACATCTGGAGATTGTCCATTGTACAATGGCTACCACTAAGTCTTATACCATCTTTACCATTAGCTGAATTAGTTACATCAAAATCTTTACATGTCCAGTAATTTCCTGCTAATACAAGACCTTCACAGTTCTTGCCAAAATCAAGAACAGGTCTGTTAGAAGCATCTTCTGCCTTCATTGTAATGTTCTTTTCTTCTGTACCATCAACACCTGGCTGAATTGTTAATGTTGACTTTAAGTTATATGTACCACCTGCAAGAATAATATTCTGTCCAGGTTGTGCATAATTAACTGCTGTATAGATACTTACAGGATTATCCTTAGTACCCTTACCTGTTGCAGAGGCATCAGGTGTTACATAAATATTATCTGTATCAAACTTTTCATATGATACTGTATGTGTAAATGTTACTTTATCATAAGAAGATAACTTTTCAAATTCTGATGGCTGATAATCAGCATTTGGTGTCATCTCTACCTTATAATCATTGTTACCAAGTACTAACTTAGTATCAAATGTATACTTAGTACCTGCTTTAACATCTGTATTAGCAATTTCTGTACCATTCTTATCTGTAATTACAAGATGTCCGTCAGCATTACCTTTATACTTTAATGTATAATCTTCTTTATTAGCAACTGTTGATGAAATAACCTGATAATTAGGTGTTACATATGTAACAGGTCTTTCCTCTGCAGGTTCATCATCCTTAGGGTCAACTAATGTAAGTTTGATATCACTAGCTGTCATCTTAAATGTTCTTGCAGCAAAGAAACCAACATATACATTATCTTCATCTAATTTCTGTAATGCTTCTGCATCATAGTATTTCTTTGTTACTGTTTCACCGTTTGCATCTGTATAGCTTACAAAATAACCTGTGTTATTCTTCTGAATCTGTAACTTAAGTTCTGTTACAGGATTTTCAACTACTGTTCCAAGGAATGTTGAATCAGTATTAGTATAATTACCAAGAATGTTATAAGTTCCAAAGCCCTTCTTAGCACATGATGTATCAAGAGTAGTCATCTTTGTTGAAAAGCCATCAGGAATTTTTGTTGGGTCATTAGCAAGGTCTGCTTTAGTTACACCCTTCTTTTCCTGTGAACCAACACCTATCTTCATTGTAACCTTAGAAGCTGCTGTGTCATCTGTACGATTACCTTCTGAATCTACATAATATTCTGTCTTAGTTGCAGATGCCATATATGAATTGTTCCAGAATACTGAAGCATCTCCACTAACACCAACTCTATCGGCAGCCATAAGACCGAAGCCTTCCTGACCATTTGTATATGTCCACTGGTCTACCTTTACTGTTGCTGATAATGTAAAGTTCTTATCTGCTGGAACTGTTGCATAATAGAATGATAAACCGTCTGTTGAAGCAGGAACGAGCTTACCCTTACTATTCAAATCCCATACTGTTACAGAACCGTCATTAGCATTACCTTCATAGCCACAGCTCTTAGAATCAGCTACTACACCTTGACCAAATGCTGAGAATGACCAAATCATCTGTTCATCTGCTGTTGCTGTTCCTTCTATTGTAGCTGCTTCTGATGTTGCCTTAGGATTAGTTCTTTCAGCTACTAACTTAAATGTATACTTCTTACCAACTGTTAAACCTGTCACTACATATTCAGTATCTGTAACCTTTACTGCTTCTGAATATGTAACTCCATCTTCACTATATGAGATAAGATAATCATCTGCTTCTGTAACTTCATTCCATACAAGACTTATTGAACCATTTCCCTGACTTGTTGCACTTGAAAATGATGGAGTTGCAAGTGGGAGTGCATATCCTTCAAGAGTCTTGTCAGCTCCTGCCTTATCTTCTTCACCTTCTCTTTTTGCTGCAATTGAGAATGTATAATTTCCTGAAGCCTTAGGTGAAAATACTACACTTCCTTCTGTAGAATCCTTAGCATAAGTCTGTGTTGCTGCTACTTCCCCATTACTATATTTCATAGTTACTACAACACTGTCTGCTCCGTCATATCCAACTACCATAGTAAATGGTACTGTAACCTTACCATTCTCTGTTGTGATATCACCAATTACAGGTGCTACAACCTTGCTCCATTCAGCTCTTGGGTCTCTTTCTCCTGAAGCTGTCTGTGCTGTTGTTACAGAAAGAATTCTTACACCACGTTTATGAGCAGTTTCATCATAATCTGTAGGAACTTGTAATGTATATGTATCCTCAGGTAAACTTGTAAAAGTTGTTTCTGTATTAGTTGCTGTTCCTGTTACAATTACTGTTCCTGCTCCCATCTTCACACCCTTACTATTGTAAAGACATAACTCAGAAACATTAGAGCCTCCTGTACTTTGAGAAACCACTTTAACATCTGCAGTTCCTGTTACTGTAAATGAGAGTGTACCAAAATCAGCACTGTCATTCTTTAAACCTAACTCTGCTGAAAATGTACTACTGTTTGCTCTGATAACATTGCCTGAAAGTGTATAGTAATTACTTGTACCATACTTACCTGCTGCTATGGCGGCTTTCTTTTCGGCTGACGTTATCGCTGTCTCTGTTGAAGCATCAAATACATAATTAACTGTATCTGCTGCATAAACAGCTTTGGCTGTCCAGTCCATTGGCATAATTCCTACGACCATTAGGAATGCCATCACTAAGGACATTATTTTTCTGCCCTTTTTTGTTTTCATAGCCTTCTCCTCCTAAAATTTTATTTTGTCTTAATACTAAAGACCAATTATCTAAAAATTAGCACAATACTGTTTTTTTTGCCACTTATATTTAGACTTTTAATTCAAAGAAGCACTAACTTTACTGATTTTTTTAGTTTAAATCTTGCAAAAACATCACTTTTAACTTAATATTCCTTGTATTTTTGTGAAAATTGCACTATAATATTTGAGTATCTAATTAAATTTACATTTTTTCGGTAATATTTTATTAGCACAATACTATTTTTTAATAACATTACTTTAAAGGAGTTTTACTTTGAATTTTCTATCACGTTTTGAAATATCCCATCAAGCACATAATTCTTGTTACAGTATGCACTCTGCACACTCTCACTCATATTATGAAATGTTTTATCTTAAAGATGGATTTTGTGAATTTTTTATTGATAACCAGAAATACATTATAAAAAAAGGAATGGTTATATTTGTTCCAATTAATACACTTCACCAGACATTTTATCTTGAAGCCCCTTTACATGAACGTATTTCTATTAATTTTACACTAGACTTTGTATCAGATATTATTGAATATATAGGTATTAAGCATTTTAAGAATATAATCTCGGAAAATATATTTACAATACCAGAAGATATATTACATAACTTTTCAAACTTAATAAATAATATATCATTCATTTCTAATACTAACAATATATATACTCTATGTTATGAAAAATTGTATTTTCAACAACTTATACTTATGCTTTTTAATCAAACATTACGAACAGATAAAAAGACATACAACAGTAAAAATACAAATATAGAAACAATTGACAAAGTTATTAATATGACAATGCTGTATATTGACCAAAATTACTCTAAAGATATATCACTTTCAGAAGTTGCCAAAATAGCTAATCTCAATCCATCATATTTTTCAAAAAAATTTAAAGCAGTTAATGGTTTTGGTTTTAAGGATTACCTTAATAAAGTTAGAATTAATCACTCTGAAAAGCTTCTTATTGAAACAAATAAATCAATTACTGATATTGCATTTGAATGTGGATATATCAATAGTAATTACTTTGGTGATGCTTTTAAACACTTAAATAAAGTATCTCCGTCAGTATTTCGTAAGATGCATGAAAATTTATCTTAAGTTAAATAGGTATTTATAGACTTAGTTCATTTTTTCGTAAATAAACAGGGGAAGCATAATATAATGCCTCCCCTGTTTATAATATCATTTTTAAATTCTAACTTATAATATAAAAACTTATATTATTCTTCTGGTACAGCCTCTGCTTTTTCATAAGCTTCTAATACAATTGACTGTATTCTATCTCTTGTCTGTGTATTGATAGGATGAGCTATATCTCTATATTCGCCATCTGTAGACTTTCTACTTGGCATTGCTATAAATAAGCCCTTCTCACCTTCAATAACTTTAATATCATGTACTACAAATTCATCATCAATAGTAATTGATACCACAGCTTTCATTTTGCCTTCTTTTGCGATTTTTCTTACTCGTACATCTGTAATATTCATAAGCGCTCCTTCTGCTGCCATTCTGCAACCATAAATTATCTCCTGACACTTCAACAGCTAAAGCACATTGTGTTCTTGTATATATTAACGTTCAAATATACTTGAAATCTTATAAGTCTTTTCTTAATAATCATTATAATCAATAGATTAGCTATAGCATTGTTCATGTCAAATTACTTATATGTTATCCTAAATGCTGTTAAATACTTAAATCTTTATGTTTATTATGCTATAGAAAACCAACTAAATGTCTTCTTTATCTATATAAAATTAAAAATTTTGAATAGTAATTTTAAATTTTAATATACTGGAGAATCTTCAATTACAATCTTAGTGCTGCCATCTCCAACATATCTTGAATTAGCCTTAATTGTACTTCCACTTTCTACTATACAATTCTCAATATATGAATTATCTCCAATATATGCGTTGCTTAAAATAATAGAATTCTTAATAACACTATTATTGCCAACATATATCTTCTTAAATAATACTGAGTTTTCAATTGTACCATTAATAATACATCCACTTGAGATAAGACTGTTACGAGCATTAGCACCATAATTGTACTTTGCTGGTGGTAAATCATCTACCTTTGAATATATATCTGGATACTGCTTAAAGAAGTAATCTCTTGTTTCTCTCTTTAAGAAATCCATATTAGTCTTATAATATGACTCTACAGAAGAAATATTTCTCCAATATGTGTCTAATTCATAACCATATATTCTTTTAACATTCTTATATCTTACAAGAATATCTCTTACAAAATCATGTCTATCTTCTTCTGCAGCCTTTTCTATAAGTTCTATAAGAAGACGTCTTCTTATTACATAGATACCTGTAGATACCATTGAAAGATTAGTTTCCAAAGGCTTCTCATCAATATCTGTAATTCTGTTGTCACTATTCATTGTTACAACACCAAATCTGTTAATCTCAGATCTGTCTGCCATATCTTTAACAACAACTGTAATATCAGCTTTCTTTTCAATATGGTATTCTAATACCTTATTAAAATCAAGCTTGTACACACCATCACCAGAAGCGATTACTACATAAGGTTCATGGCTTGACTTTAAGAAATGAAGGTTCTGATATAATGAGTCTGCTGTACCTCTATACCAATAACTGCTCTCTGCTGTTATTGTTGGAGTGAATACATACAAGCCTCCCTGCTTTCTACCAAAATCCCACCACTTTGAAGAACTTAAATGTTCATTAAGTGAACGGGCATTGTACTGTGTAATTACTGCTACTTTCTGTATCTTTGAATTAGACATATTGCTTAATGCAAAATCTATACTTCTATAACTTCCTGCCACCGGCATAGCTGCTACTGCTCTTTTATAGGAAAGCTCTCTCATAAGCTTATTATTTCCGGCCGCTAATATTATTCCTATTGCTTTCATAAATAAAATCCTTTCTTTGTGAAATTATTCACATAATCCAGAGAAAAAAACTCTGTATAACAGCCTTAGCCGTTGTTACCAGTCTTAATTATTACGCCACCACTGACAAGAACTTTATCTTCATAGTCATCTAAAGTTGTCTCGCCTGAAATAGCTGTATTCTTACCAACCTTAACTCCATCAGGAACTACACTACATTCTCCAATAGTTACAAGCCCCGAGTTGTATATGTTAGGCTTATAAACATTTTCTGCTTCTTCACCTACACCTAATTCTACGTCATCACCTATTGTAACATCTTCTGCTATAATAGCCTTATTAACTGTTGTATTCTTTCCAATTACTGAATTACTCATAATAATAGAGTCTTTAACAACAGCACCTTCTTCTATTACAACACCATTACCAATTACTGAATTGTATACTTTACCATAAACTTCTGTTCCATCACCTATGATACTCTTTTCAATGTATGCTGTATCTCCGATATACTGTGGTGGAATACTGTCTGTTTTTGTATATATCTTCCAAAATTCTTCATAAAGGTTAAATACAGGAATTATATCTATAAGTTCCATATTAGCTTCCCAATATGAGCTTAATGTACCTACATCCTTCCAATAACCATTGTACTCGTATGCAAATAATCTCTTATCGTTGTTAAAGCAATATGGGATTACATGCTTACCAAAATCACATTCACTTTGGTCTTTTAATGTTATAAGAGCTTCTTTAAGAACCTTCCAGTTGAATATGTAAATACCCATTGAAGCAAGGTTACTGCTTGGGTGTTCTGGCTTTTCTTCAAATGCTGTTATCTTCTTATCTTCGTCTGTTACAACTATACCAAATCTACTAGCTTCTTCCATAGGAACTGGCATTGTAGCTATAGTTACATCTGCATTGTTAGCCTTGTGATAATCTAACAATATCTTATAATCCATCTTATAAATATGGTCACCTGATAAGATTAACACATATTCTGGATTATACTGGTCCATATAGTCAAGATTCTGATATATGGCATTTGCTGTTCCTGTATACCAGTCACTATTAGTACTCTTTTCGTATGGTGGAAGTACTGAAACACCACCTACATTACGGTCTAAATCCCATGGTATACCAATTCCAATATGAGTATTAAGTCTTAAGGGCTGATACTGTGTAAGTACACCTACAGTATCAATTCCAGAATTAATACAGTTACTTAAAGGGAAATCAATAATACGATACTTTCCTCCGAAAAATACCGCCGGCTTTGCTACTTTAGATGTAAGAACACCTAATCTGCTTCCCTGGCCCCCAGCCAACAACATGGCTATCATCTCTTTTTTTATCATGCTATCACCTCTGATGTTATATTTGCCAATAGGTTCAGTCAGAAAATCACAATTATAGAAAACATAACACAATTATAGAAAGCGCACTTAGCCAACTTTCTACTTATTAAATCAAATTTTATAATTATATATTTCACTGTCCGACACTTATTTATGAGATGATTATAACATATTAATATAATTAAGTAAAAAGAATTTTTCATTTTTATCAAATTTTTTTATTATTTGTTTTTACAATTTCTGACACTTTATCTATTCATCAGAGTTTTTTATATTATATTCTAATAATTTTCTCAATATACGACATTCTTATCACTGTTCAAAAGTACTCTATAAACAGTACTGACTTTACTCCTATCTTTTATAATATGATAAATATTTTAAATAAGGTTTGAATTTTTTTCTAATCTGTCTATAATGTAATTTGATAAAAAAATTATGTATTCTATTTTATTTAGTATTTTAAGGAAGGTATATTTATGTATAAGATTGATTTTAACAAACCACTACATATCCACTTTATAGGAATAGGTGGTATAAGCATGAGCGGGCTTGCTCACATTTTGCGTGAAAAAAACTTTACAATATCTGGCTCTGACTCTAGTGAGTCTGCACTTACTGATGAACTTACTGCTGCTGGTTGTACTATCCACTATCCACAAAAGGCTGAAAATATAACAGATGATATTGACCTTGTTGTATACACAGCCGCAATAAGAGAAGATAACCCAGAACTTGCTGCTGCTAAAAAAGCTGGTATTGCTTGCATTACAAGAGCTGAACTTTTAGGTGGCATAATGAATAATTATGATGTAGCCTTAAACATCGCAGGTACACATGGAAAAACAACTACTACATCTATGGTTACTGAAATACTTCTTGCTGCTGATGCTGACCCAACAATATCTGTAGGTGGTATTTTAAATAGTATTGGCGGAAATATCCGTATCGGAAAGTCAGGGATATTTGTTACAGAAGCTTGCGAATACACTAACAGCTTCTTATCATTTATGCCTACAATGAATATCATATTAAATGTTAAAGAAGACCACCTTGACTTCTTTAAAGATATTGACGATATAAGACACTCTTTTAAGCTTTTTACAGAAAAACTTCCAGATAACGGAACTCTTATTATTAACAGTGATATTGACAATTACGAGTATTTCTTTAAAGATAAGAATTGTGAAGTAATAACAGTGGGAAGTGACCCTAAAAAGAGTATGTACAGTGCTACTGATATTTCTTACGATGAAACTGGCTGTTGTTCATATACATTATTAATAGAAGAAAAGCCTTCCCAAACTATTACTTTAAGTGTTCCGGGACTTCATAATGTATACAATTCTCTTGCTGCAATTGCTGCCGCAAGAAAACTTAATATTCCTTTTGACGCAATTGTAAAGGGACTTAAAAACTTTACAGGAACTAACCGCCGTTTTGAAAAGAAAGGTACATTTAACGGAGTTACAGTTATTGATGACTATGCACATCACCCAGATGAAATTAAAGCTACATTAACAAGTGCTGCACATTATCCACATAATCAAGTATGGTGTGTATTCCAGCCACATACTTACAGCCGTACAAAGCTTCTTTTAGACCGTTTTGCTAAGGCACTTTGCCTTGCTGATAATATAGTTCTTGCTGATATATATGCTGCAAGAGAAGTTGATACTCTCGGTATTAGTTCTAAAACTTTACAAGCTGAGATTGAAAAACTTGGGAAGAAATGTTATTATTTCCCATCTTTTGAGGAAATAGAAAAATTTTTATGTGAAAATTGTATCAACGGTGATTTGTTAATAACTATGGGTGCTGGTGATGTTTATAAAATAGGCGAACACCTAGTAAAATAGGCACTTTTCGCAATAGCACATAATTTTAAAAAAGAGTTATCCACATTATCCACATTGCTAAACATACGTTCTTTATTTTTTTTGTGGATTTCTTTGTGGATAACTCCAATTATTTATTTCTAGTATTTTCAAGGCTTTACGCCTATCTTTTAAGAGTTATCCACATTTTCCACATTTTCCACAATACTAATTTCCACATTCCCTCATTTTTCTACTTATCTTGATTTTGAATTTCAGTATGTTATAATTTTTCCAAACGACAGTATGTCGCTAAGATTTTTGGTATATAATATTTAGTACCCCCTAACTTTAGATAGGTAAGTAAGATAGAAACGAGGTTTTATATGCAATATGAACAATCTTGTACTTTCAACACAACATGATACTAATGCAACATTAATATCTAATATTTTTATTGACAAATATATGCCCAGCGCTAATGGTGAATTTGTTAAAATATACATTTACTTATTACGAGCTGTGGCAAATTCTTTTTTAAATGTATCTATATCTAGTATGGCAGATAATTTTAATCAAACAGAAGCAGATGTTATACGGGCTTTAAAATACTGGCATAAAAATGGTGTACTCCAACTTAGCTTTGATGACAAACAGCAACCTTGTGGTATTACACTTTGTAACCTTTTAGCAGACGGAAATATTTGTGCTACAACTTATGAAGATACAGCTTTAACAACCAAACAATATGAACAAGAAGAAAGCGCTAATTCTCCAGAAGAATTAAGCAATAGTGAATTAAATACTACTGAGCTAAATAATAATCAATTAAATAATAATGATTTGCCCAATAATGATAATGAGGAAATTTCTACACCTTCAACTTTACCTGATAATGTTATAGAAATTAAGACTTACACACCTGCGCAAATTCTTACTTTATCTAATAAAGACGTAGATTTCAAAATGCTTATACATGGGATTAGTAACTATCTTGGTGCTGCTTTGTCACCATCTGATATATCTTGTATTGCATTTTTTTATGATACTCTTAAGTTTCCATCTGACCTTATCGAATATCTTATTGAATACTGCGCTAGAAATGGTCACAAAAGTATGCGCTACATAGAGAAAGTTGCTCTAGCATGGGCTAACGATGGTATTAAGACTGTGCAACAAGCAAAAAATGAAACAAGTTCAAAAAATTCAACAATCTACACTATAATGAACGCCTTTGGTTTAGCTAGTCGTCTTCCAGGGCAAGAAGAACGTGAATATATAGAAAAATGGACTACTAAGTATGGTTTTACTACAGATGTAATTGTTGAGGCATGCAATAGAACTTTACGAGCGACACAAAAACCTAGCTTTCAATACGCAAACAAAATTCTCTCAGAATGGAGAGCTAAAAATATTTTTACACAAGAAGACATTAAGGCAGCTGACGAAAGGCACAAGCTTGCACGAAGTAATCCTAACCCTAAAAAGAATAATGTTATTAAGAACACTTCTAACCGATTTAACAATTTTACACAACGTGATATAGATATTAACAGCCTTGAACGCTTATTATTAAACAACAACTCTAAAAACATTATGAAATGAGGTATTTATGCCAATTACTAACTCTCAATACGATGCAATTATGAGAAGCTATGATGCCATAAGAACTAAAAATCAACATATTCAAGCGCAAAGATATGAAGAAGTAACCTCTCTTTGCCCTGAATTTGCTGATATTGAAAATGAAATAATTTCACTGTCTATTAAAACAGCTACTTCTATAATAAGAAATGACTCTAATTCTAGTGACAGTGTGTTATCTCATACATCATATAAAGAACAGATTAATGCACTTAATCGAAAAAAGATAGAATGTCTTATAAGACTTGGAAAGCCTGTCAATTATCTCAATGAAATATACACTTGTCCAAAGTGCCATGACACAGGATATATAAATGGTCACAAGTGTCCTTGCTTTAAAAAGAAAGCGATAGACTTAGTCTATAAAGACTCTAATTTAAAGAATATTACAGAAAATGAAAACTTTGATACATTTTCTTATGAATGGTATGACGATACAAATATTGATACTTCAATTGGACTCACTCCTTTTGAAAACATGCAAATAGTTACTTCTATATGTCATTCATTTATAGATAATTTTGATACGGATTTTTCTAATCTTTTATTTTATGGAAATACTGGTGTTGGAAAAACATTTCTTTCTAATTGTATCGCAAAGGAATTGTTAAATACTTCACATAGTGTTATATACCTTACAGCAATTGAATTATTTCAAAAGTTTGAAGCTAACGACTTTAACAAGTCATATCAGTCGGATGTGCCATTTAACAGCAATTATATACTTGACTGTGATTTACTTATAATTGATGACCTCGGCACAGAAAATGGAAATACTTACACTAATTCCAGACTTTTCTACTGTATTAACGAAAGAATATTAAGAAAAAAAAGTGTAATTATATCTACTAATTTAACTTTACAGGAAATCAAGGACACTTATTCTGAACGAATACTTTCAAGACTTGTCAATTCTTATAAGTTTTTAAGAATTGTTGGTACTGACATTAGAACACTTAAACACACTTTAACAAAGTAATTTCTTGATTTTCATTGACTTATTCAGTATTTATGTTTATATTAATATGTGTTTTGTACACTTTATAAACTAAATGATATACTATTTATTTTTTATAATGGAGGATAATTATTATGCCACGCGATGAACGCCACACAGAAACAATTCCATACGGTACATTAGGTCTTATTCCTTTATCAAGCTGTACTAAGCTTGGTGACAAGGTCAACAAGTATCTTGTTGACTGGAGAGAACAGCGTGACCATGAAAGTGAATCAACACTTGCTTTTAACGGTTACAAAAGAGACTCTTACATTGTAAGTGCAAGCACACCTAGATTTGGTTCAGGTGAAGGTAAGGGTGTTATTAACGATTCTGTTCGTGGATACGACTTATATATCATGGTTGATGTATGTAATTACAGTCTTGAATATTCACTTTGCGGTTTTAAGAACCGTATGTCCCCAGATGACCACTATGCTGATTTAAAGAGAGTTATCGCTGCTGCTGGTGGTAAAGCAAGAAGAATTACTGTTATTATGCCTTTCTTATACGAAAGCAGACAGCATAAGCGTTCAGGTAGAGAATCTCTCGACTGCGCTCTTGCACTTCAAGAACTTAAAAGCATCGGTGTAGATAACATCATTACATTTGACGCACACGACCCTCGTGTTCAGAATGCTACTCCTCTTAGCGGTTTTGAGTCTATTTCTGCAACATACCAGTTTATCAAGTATCTTTTACTTGGTGTTGACGACCTTCATATTGACAGCAAGAATATGATGGTTATCAGTCCTGATGAAGGTGGTATGGGACGTGCTGTATATTTTGCCAACGTACTTGGTCTTGATATGGGTATGTTCTACAAAAGACGTGATTATACTAAGATTGTTAATGGACGTAATCCTATCGTTGCACATGAGTTTCTTGGTGCTGACGTTGAAGGAAAAGATGTTATCATTATTGATGATATGATTTCTTCAGGTGAAAGTATGATTGACGTTGCTGCTGAATTAAAGCGCCGTAAAGCTAGGAGAGTATTCTGTGCTACTACATTTGGTCTTTTCACTAACGGATTTAAGAAGTTTGATGAAGCTTACGAAAATGGTGTTATTGACAAGGTCCTTACAACTAACCTTGTTTACCAACCAGAAGAACTTCTTTCTAAGCCTTGGTATATCAATGTAGATATGAGCAAATATATCGCTCTTATCATTGACACTCTTAACCATGACTCATCAATCAGTAACTTACTTAACCCTGTTGAAAGAATTCAGCAGAGAGTTAATGAATATAATGAAACTCATTATGGAAAGTAATTTATAATATTATTATATAAAGCAAGTTCCCCATGCCTATTGCAATAAACGTGGGGGACTTGTTTTAATTTATGTAACTAAAACGATTTAAAATGTATATCTTATAGTTTAAAATGCTGTTGTTCTTTCTTCCATAGCTAAGACTCCATTACTGCGTAACCATTAGTTTCTTTAGTATAATTTCCTTACCATTCTCCTGCCCCCGTCACAGCATCCATATCCTGCCTTGTTTCTGCATCAACATCTATTTGCGACTTTGTAGCTTTTGTTGTAGTCTGTGTTGTTGCTGGTTGTGTAGCTTGAGTTGGTCTTGTTGCACTTGTACTGCTTTGAGTATTGCTTTGTTGCTGATTACTATTAACTGGAGCTGTTGTCTGCACATTTACACTAATAGATGATGTATTTTGTGTATTTTCCTGTTGCGTTGTATTTTGTACGGGTGCAGTTGTTTGTACAACTGATGGTAAAGGTAATGTATCAGATTTCCCTGTTGTTGTTTCTTGAACTGTCGTTTCTTCAATTACCGTTGCATCTTCTGTAGTTTGCTGTGTTGTTTCCTGCGCTGCAGTAGTTTGTTGTTGTGACTTTGTTAGTGTATACGACGTAAAGTCAATAACATCTAAACCGTTATGTATCTTTTGCATATAACTTCTAAATATCTCATTTGCCATTGGATTTTGTATTTCCTTTGGATAGTCATATCCCATCCAGACTGCTGTTGTATAATACTTACTGTAGCCACAAAACCAAGCGTCTTTATTGGAATTCGTTGTTCCTGTTTTTCCTGCTACTATGGCGTTGTCAATATTTGCTGATACACCAGTACCTTCTGATACAACCGTCTTTAACATATCTGTCATCATTCTACAACTATTAACTTCGTATACTTTTATACCACGATTAGTATTATCTACGATTACTTTATTAGACGCATCTAAAATTTTAACTACACAAGTAGCTTTTCTATATATCCCGTCATTAGCAAGTGTAGCATAAGCTCCTGCCATTTCTTCTGTTGTAACACCGTATGTAAAGCCACCAAGTGAAGTTGCAATATGGTCTTTATCCATCCATATATTTTTAAAGTCCATCTTAGTCAAAAATGCCATTCCAGAACGTGGAGTTATCTGTTGCAAAATATTCCAAGCTACTGTATTTTTAGAATATTTAACAGCATCTCTTAATGTAATATCACCTGAATAATATCCATCTGCATTTGCTGGGCCTCCATCAATAGCTTCATCTTTTACTATCGTATCGGGATTATTACTTCCAAGTTGCAGAAATGGAGTGTATACAAGAAGTGGCTTTATAGCACTTCCGGGTTGTCGTGAACTTTGATATGCTCTATTTAAGGTATATCCTGTTATTGTATCTTGACTTCTAGAACCAACGATTGCAACAACATCACCCGTTGAATTGTCAACACAGGTAGCTGCTGCCTGCATAGCATATACACCATTATCCGACAACGCCGTATATCCTTTAAGTGTATTGTCAATTGAAGCTTGCAATTGGGCTTGAAGATTTGTGTCAATTGATGTGTATACAGTATACCCACCGCTTAACAGCTTTTGTTGACACATCGTATAATAAGTTTCATAACTTGTATCATAGTTATCACTTTCTGTTTGTGACTCAAAATTTGACCTAAATGTAAAGCCAGATACACTCATTAATGCTTCAACAGCACAGTGCCTTGCATATGTAACAGCCGAATTGTTTGCCTCTTGTACTTCTTCTGGATTAAGTACAATTTCTTCATCTTTTGCAAGATAATAGTCAAGGTTAGATATTTTTCCTTCACTATTTAATTTGTCAAGTATCAGATTTTTTCTTGTGACTGTATTATCATAATTAGTAAGTGGATTGTATCTATTCGGGCTATTTGGTATTGCAGCAATAAATGCCTGCTCTGCTAGTGTAAGCTCTGAAACACTTTTACTAAAATAACCTTTTGCCGCTGCTTCTACTCCATAGTATCCATTTGCAAAATAAATATTATTAAGATAAAACTCAAGTATCTGATTTTTTGTAAATTTCTTTTCAAGCCCTACAGCAATAAATATTTCTTCCACCTTTCGCTCCCAAGAAACCTGTTGTGTAAGAAAAATATTTCTTGCTAACTGCTGTGTTATCGTACTTGCACCTTGTGCTATATCATTGCTTTGCTGATTAACCACAATAGCTCTTATAATTCCCTTTATATCAATTCCGCCATGCTCATAGAACTGCTTATCTTCCATTACTACAAAAGCATCGGCTAGTGTTTCTGGAATTTCTGAAAAGTCAACATAATACAAATCTTTTGACTGCTTCATTGTGCATAATTGCTCGCCTTGTGAGTCGTATATTACTGTTGTCTTTGAGTCCTTGAATGTATTGACTGTACTTGAAGCTACAAAAGCATCGGCTTCTTGTTTTAACCTATATACCTTAATAAGTTTTGGACCAATATAAATAACTGCTCCAAGAAATATAAGTCCTACCATGATAAGTAGTATCTGTTTTATCTTTTTACTTTTTTTAGACTTACCCTTTCGTCCCGCACCTGTTCCTGTTTTTTTTCCTGCCATAAATATCACCTTAATTTTATTATTTACTAATTGTTATATACAAGAAAGCTGGAGTATAATTTCATAGTCTGTGGTAAATGTTTATCTTTTATCCATTAACCATAAAATTACACTTCAGCTTCCCCGCTCAAATAATTTATTAATATAATCGTCTTTTAGTTAAGACTAAATTTTTGATTTTTTATATACTCAATATTATTAGCATATCGCATAGTTGTACTTTCTGTAGATGATATTTTCTTATTAAGCACCAGTACAACTTCTTTAAGTCTATTGTCTGAATTTACAACATCAACCGATACAAGGGAAGATGAGTTATTCTCCTCCCTGTTAATAAGCTGGTCAGAAGTTGTATCTTCAAAACCGCCATTTCCATTTTTAACAACTCTTTTCAAATTAAGTCGCAAATTATCCACATCTGCTTCACTTACATATATTCCCGGCTCATCATATACTTTTATAACATTATACTCATCGTCAATAATATCAATATTGCCCATAGCTAATACATTTCCTTCAACAATATCATTTTGATTAGCCGAACCATATATAAAATCACTGTTAATATATCCAATTACTTTAAGAAGCTTCCCATCTTCTGCATGAATTTCATAGTCTGTTCCTTTTTCCATATTAAAGACTCTTATTGCTTCACAGTAATCATTGCCTTCATCAAGACTGTAAGCTATTGACCTGCCATTTTTAGACACAGCATAAGTTCTATCTTTAAGATTACTTACCTCAACCATAACTTCCATATTAGTAAGATTAATTGCATAAAGGGTATCATCTATCATTATATAAAATATTCCTTTGTCATTTACATAAGCTATACTGCCTGCTGTCTGTGACATAGCATTATACGGCTTATTAATAGGAATGTAGACTCTTTCATTTGTAACATTTTCCTTGTAATTATAATAAAAATGGTCAACACCTGTTTCACCTTCATGTTCACCTCTATTCATATAACCACATACAAGAAAATCACAATCGCCATTATCTGATACACTCATTATCCTTATGCTATACTGTTGATAATTTTCTCTCACATTATCAGAATCAGAAGATGTAAATGAAAATACTTCTGTAAACATATTATCTTCTGTACTATAGCACCACAGTTTTCCTTCATTTACAAAATACACATATTCACCATCAGAGCTTGTCATAGTTGTTACATCTGTGTTGTCTCTTATACCTATATTGATTTTTGTTCCTGAAATGTCATCTCTACTATCAAACACTTGATTTGCACTTCTTTGATAATCAATAAGATATATGTTTTTTTTAGAATTAACTCCAAGCTCATAACTTTCATTTACATAGTAAGTGTCATAAGTCGAATATTCATTTTCAGCACCCATTACATAATTAATGCTAATCTTAGCACCTTCACTATTTATACTGTCTAACTGTGGAATAATCTCACCTTCAACAAATGGATATATATCCCCCCATGATATCACTGTCTGCTTAGAATTAATATTTACACTTCCATAGTTAGAATTATCGGCTGATGACTTAGGCTCAAGATATTTTGCAATTTCACTTACTTGTGAACTGTCAATACTTTTGCTACTAAAGTCCTTGACAAATTCTAACTTATTATCTATATCAAAACCTGTTCCACATATAATACTTGTATAATAGTTTACTTCCTCATGCTTTTTTGTTGAAATAATTATCTGTAAATAATATTGTGTATTATTTTCAATAAGGTTTTTGATGTTAAGAACTGCCTCAACTTCATTTTCAGACTGTGTGTAATCTGTAACTTGCGTATTTTCAATAAGTGACAAGTCTTTTCCTCTTACCTTATAGGAAATGCCTGTTATTTCTTCTCCGTAAGTGTCAATTACTATTGGAAGCTTTTTATCACTTTCAAGAGCTGTTACGGACCTTTCTAAAAGGCTATCGTCCATCTGTACTGTATAACCATGAAGCTGATTGTACTTGACCCCATCGGGAGTTTCCATCATAACGATTGGAAGTGTCGCTTGTGACATAGTAGTTACTGAAGCACTAAGACTTTGATAATCCATTGAGAAAAATGTTACTACTGAAACAGCCATAAAAAGAACGCCAAGTATAACATATTTTAATGTAGATAAATCCTTGTTTTTCATAACTTTAAATCCTTTCATTTTATAAAAGAAAAGTCTTTTAATTTAACAATTTACTTATTGTAAGATTAAGATTTAACTCTTTTTCAAGTCTTTCTATTGCGTTTTTTTGCTCTATGCTGTTATCTGTTTTAACCTTTTTATTTACATTTACTGGACTTATTTGCATATTTTCCTTTCCTTTTTTTAACTTCACAGCTCTTATTAAAAGGTTCTTAGGAGTATGCTCCATATCTATAAATTCTAATATCTGTGTCTGATATCCGTTTTTTTCTAAAGTCTGCGCTCTTATTGCATCTGTAAATATCGCTGATATTCTATCTTTTAATATTCCATAATTTAAAACTGGCTCTAACAGTTCATTTTTAATCTGACGATTAGCCTCATGCTGACAACAAGGTACTGAAAGTATTACCTTTGCACCCCACTTTACAGCTTTTGCCAGTGCATAATCTGTGGCTGTATCGCAAGCATGAAGTGTTACCACCATATCAACGCAGTCAACATCATTGTAAGATGCAACATCGCCTATATAAAAGTCTAAATCATCATAACCATATCGCTTTTTTAACTCATTGCACTTATTTATAACATCTTCTTTAAGGTCTAAACCTATTATTCTAATATTATAACCATTCAGCACTTTAAGATAATAATACATAGCAAATGTAAGATATGACTTACCACAACCGAAATCTATAATTGTCTGTTTTTTATCTTTATCAAGCTGTGGAAGTATATCTTCTATAAATTCTAAAAATCTATTGATTTGTCTGTATTTATCGTACTTTTGATGTACAATTTTACCATCTTTTGTCATAACACCTAAGTCAATTAAAAATTGTACGGGTGTTCCTTCTTGTAATATATATTTTTTACTTCTGTTATGCGACAATTCTTTTTGCTGTTTCTTTTCCGCACTTTTTTTATACTTTATAGTAAGGTTGCCTTTATTTCCTGAAAGCACTTGTGCTGTAGCATCTGTCATTTGAAATTGTGCTTGTTTGTAAGTATTTATCATTAGGTCGGTAATTATACTTTTTATTTCATCAGCTGTATAATTTTTATGAAATACTTTTTGTCCTACATACTCTGACATCTGATAAAGAATTTCTTCTTTTAAAATAACTGGTCGTATCTTTACTTTGTTTGCTACTATTATTTTTTCATTCTTTTTTTTGACACCGCTTATAGTTAAGTCTATAAGTTCTTTATTTATACATCTATCTAAAAGTTCATTAATATTCAAAATAAGCCTCGTTTCTAATATCAATAGTTTTCCCAAGTTAAATGGATTATTCATTATTTTAATATTTTTTGTGTAAAACTACAAGTATTAATATTTTATTTTGCATTATTATACTTTTGAGAGGTATCAGTCAAAAAAGTGGGTATATTGATTTCGTTGTCAAGAACTTCCCAGCTTATCTTATAGGTTCTTAACACTTATCACTTTTTTGACTGTTATAATTCAACTAGTAATCTTGGTTATTAATGGGTGTTGAGTAGTACACATTTGTTTCGTTTGTTTTTTCATTGTAATTCATACTAATATTGACATTAATCTTATCCTTAACAGATAATATATAATTTTTTATACTGTCGTCATATCCGTATACAGTATACATATCTTCATTTCTTTTCTCTGCCACAACATACGCCCCTGTTTTCTCCATAATTGTATTAGTTATCACATCTTTCTGTTCCATAGAAAGTGCTCCATCAATTACGCCTTTAAGATTAACTGTGACTTGTGCTTCTATATTCAAGTCATTTAAAATTTCATTGACTATATTTTCATATGTAAATATCGCTTCTATTGTATCACTTAATGTAATTCCAATATAAATATACTGACTTACATCTTTTGCATTTACTGTTACAAGCTTACAAATGACATCTCCATTTTTAGATGCTTGCGAAAGTGTTTTTACACTATTTTCATCTTCTATTGTATCTGCAATACTATATCTATTTATACCAATCTTTTCTGCAATCTGCTCTAAGATTATACGTTTTGCCATATCTGTTAGTGCTACATCGCAATACCTGCCATAAACACTTACACTTCCTTGTACCTTTTTAAAGCTCATGTCATCAAATGTCCCTTCAAATGCACTTATAATTTTTTTGTCACTATAATTAACATTACTAGCATTAGTGGAAATGTAATTCATAAACCCATAGCCACTTATCCCCCACAACATATTCCCTGCTGTAATAAGCCATAAAATTGCTACAATTCCTAGTATACACTTTTGAAATACATACCTTTTTTTATTTGTTTTTCTTACACTCTTTTCTTTTTTTTGAGTGTCCTTCCTAACAAAAAAATCATGTAATTTAAAACCAAAATAATAAATATAACTCTTAAACATAAAACCTCCCAACTGACTATAACAACTTGTACATCTATCGTTGTACTAATTATTACCATCAATTGAGAGGTCTAATCATTTTTTATCTACTTACTGCGTTAAGTCTTGCCATAGCTCTCTTAAGTGCCATTTCAGCACGCAGTGTATCAATATTAGCGTCACTTCCTGAAAGTCTTCTCTCAGCTCTAATCTTTGCTTCATTTGCTCTGTTGACATCAATTTCATCAGGCCATTCAGCAACTTCGGCAAGAATAGTAACTTTATCTTTAAGAATTTCAATGATACCACCATGAACTGCTGCTTTTTTCTCAGCACCATTTTCATGTATTGTCATAACACATGGTGTAACAACTGAAGTAAGAGGAATATGGTCGGCATATATACCAATCTGTCCCTCACTTGTAGTAAGTTCAACCATGCCTGCATTCCCTTCATAGAATGTTCTGTCAGGAGTGCTTACTAATAACTTAAATGTCTTTAAATCTGCCATATCAAGCCTCCATGCAGTTGCTGTTTGTTATAGAAGCAACTACTTTATTTGCACTTTGCAAGCACATCGTCAATATTACCACAGTTAATGAAATAACTTTCAGGTATGTCATCATACTTACCTTCAATAATTTCCTTAAAGCCCTGTATTGTTTCGCTAACTGGAACATATCTTCCTTCAAGACCTGTAAACTGTCCTGCAACGAAGAATGGCTGTGAAAGGAATCTTTGAACTTTTCTTGCTCTTGATACGACAAGCTTATCATCTTCTGAAAGTTCGTCCATACCAAGAATAGCAATAATATCCTGAAGTTCCTTGTACTTCTGTAAGATTTCCTGAACACCTCTGGCTACCTTGTAGTGTTCTTCACCCACAACTCTAGGGTCAAGTATTCTTGATGTTGACTCAAGTGGGTCAACAGCAGGATAAATACCAAGTTCTACGATTGAACGTGAAAGAACTGTTGTAGCATCAAGATGGGCGAAAGTTGTAGCAGGAGCTGGGTCAGTTAAGTCATCGGCAGGAACGTATACAGCCTGAACAGATGTAATAGAACCATTCTTTGTAGAAGTAATTCTTTCCTGTAATGCACCCATTTCTGTCTGAAGTGTTGGCTGGTAACCAACGGCTGATGGCATACGTCCAAGAAGCGCTGAAACTTCTGAACCTGCCTGAGTAAATCTAAAGATATTGTCGATGAAAAGAAGCACGTCCTTTCCACCCTTATCTCTAAAGTACTCAGCCATTGTAAGACCTGTAAGACCAACTCTCATTCTAGCTCCTGGTGGTTCGTTCATCTGACCGAATACCATTGTAGTCTTTTCGATAACTCCTGATTCTTTCATTTCGTAGTAAAGGTCATTACCTTCACGGGTACGCTCACCAACACCTGTGAATACTGAATATCCACCATGCTCAGTAGCGATATTTCTGATTAACTCCTGAATAAGTACTGTCTTACCTACACCAGCACCACCGAACAAACCAATCTTACCCCCCTTTTGATAAGGACAAAGTAAGTCAACAACCTTAATACCTGTTTCAAGCATTTCTGTTGATGTTGCCTGTTCTTCAAATGTTGGAGCTTTTCTGTGTATAGGCATATACTCCTGTACTTTTGGAGCTTCTTCATTATCTATAGGGTCACCCAGAACATTGAACATACGTCCTAATGTTTCTTCACCTACAGGTACTGATATTGGTGCACCTGTAGCTACAGCTTCCATGCCTCTTACTAAACCGTCTGTAGGGCCCATGGCAATACATCTTACTGTATCGTCACCGAGGTGCTGTGCAACTTCGATTACAAGCTTAGCACCTTCTTTAGTAGTAACATTGATAGCTGAATTGATTTCTGGCAAGTGTCCGTCTGTGAACTTAACGTCAAGAACGGCACCGACAATCTGAGTGATTTTACCAATATTCTTTTCTGCCATTTTTGCCTCCATTTTATTTTTATCTTACTCGATGGCGTTTGCACCGGCGATAATTTCTGTAAGTTCCTGAGTAATAGAACCTTGTCTTGCTCTATTGTATTTAAGCGACAAATCAGAAATCATCTCTTCTGCATTACTTGTGGCATTATCCATAGCCTGCATTCTTGCACCATTTTCACTTGCAACAGCTTCAACGAGAGCACCATAGATAAGACTACACACATACTTAGGTATAATCATATCAAGTGCTTCTCCTTCTTCTGGTTCATAGTTCATTGGTGTTGTATCTGCTTGCTTGTTATTATCTGCATTAGCCAATGACTTGTCAACTGGTAACAACTTTATAAGCGTTGGTACATGGACAACTGTATTCTTAAATGATGTATACGCAAGATATATTTCGCCAATCTCACCGTCTGTAAATGCCTTAAGCACTTCATCACAGATTTGCTTAGCATCTGTATACATAGGATTATCAATAACATCTGAATAATCAGCTTTTATTGTATATCCCTTTCTATCAAATACTTCTCTGCCCTTACGTCCAATAGCATATATTAATGCGTCTTCTTTACGGATATCTCCATTAGTAACGAGCTTGGTTATATTGGAATTATAACCACCTGCAAGTCCCCTGTTGGCAGTAATCACAATTACAGCCTTTTTCTCTGATGAGCCTGCATTAAGGTACTTATGATTAATATTACCTGATTTTGCAAGCATACTGCATACAGTTTCATACATCAAATCAAAATATGGCTTTGTGCTTTCTGCCTTTCCCTTCGCTTTCTGAAGTTTCACAGTGGAAACAAGCTTCATGGCTTTGGTAATCTGTCCGGTACTTTGAATACTGTCTCTACGCCTTTTTATGTCTCTCATTGAGGCCATAATCAATTACCTCCATTCCAGCCTTACAGCTGTTTCATAATAGTTGCGAAGAAGCTTACGGCAAAACCGTAAGACTCTTACCCTTTATGCCATGTTTTATTTAAAAGTTTTCTTAAATTCTTCAATAGCATTAACTAATGCTTTCTCTGTTGCGTCATCAAGAACTTTAGTATCTCTGATTGTTTCAGGAATATTAGGATACTTAGTATCAATATAATCAAATAATCCCTGCTGGAAATCTAAGATTTTCTCAACTGCAACATCAATTACATACTTTTTAGTTACAGCATAAATAATAATAACCTGATATTCTACAGGCATTGGCTTATACTGTGGCTGTTTAAGCATTTCCTTAATTCTTTCACCCTGAGCTAACTTCTCCTTAGTATCTGCGTCAAGTTCTGAACCGAACTGAGCAAATGAAGCAAGTTCTCTGTACTGAGCAAGCTCTGTACGAATAGGTGCAGCAATCTTTTTGATAGCCTTAATCTGAGCAGCACCACCAACTCGTGATACTGAAAGACCGGCATTAATAGCTGGTCTGAAACCAGAGTTAAACATTTCTGTTTCAAGATAAATCTGACCATCTGTAATAGAAATTACATTTGTTGGGATATATGCTGAAACGTCACCAGCCTGTGTTTCAATGATAGGAAGTGCTGTAAGAGAACCACCGCCGTATTCATCTGACATTCTAGCTGCTCTTTCAAGAAGTCTTGAATGAAGGTAGAATACATCACCAGGGTAAGCTTCACGTCCTGGTGGTCTTTTAAGAAGTAATGACAGTGTACGATATGCAGCTGCGTGCTTACTTAAGTCATCATAAACTACAAGTACGTCATCCCCTCTTTCCATCCATTCCTCACCGATAGCACAGCCTGAATAAGGAACGATATACTGTAATGGAGCAAGCTCACTAGCTGTAGCAGCTACTACTGTAGTATAACTCATTGCACCATATTCTTCTAAAGTCTTAACGATATTGGCAACTGTTGATGCTTTCTGACCGATAGCAACATAAATACAGTGTACGCCTTGACCTTTCTGATTGATAATTGTATCAATGGCAATAGCAGTCTTACCAGTCTGTCTATCACCGATAATAAGTTCTCTTTGTCCTCTACCGATTGGTACCATCGCATCAATAGCTTTGATACCTGTCTGTAATGGTGTATCAACTGACTTTCTTGTAATAACACCAGAGGCAACTCTTTCTATCTTACGGAACTTGTCTGTATTAATTGGTCCTTTACCATCTATTGGCTGACCTAACGCATTAACAACACGACCTGTTAAAGCATCACCTACTGGAACTTCAACAACTCGTCCTGTAGTCTTAACAGTATCACCTTCATTAATGCTTCTTGAGTCACCAAGTAAAACGGCACCGACGTTATCTTCTTCCAAGTTAAGTACCATTCCGTATACTTCACCAGGGAATTCAAGAAGTTCTCCCTGCATAGCCTTTTCAAGACCATGTATACGGGCAATACCATCAGCTACCTGAATAACTGTACCAACATCTGATACTTCAAGGTCCGTAGAATATCTCTTAATCTGCTCTTTGATAACTGAGCTGATTTCTTCCGGTCTTAAATTCATGGAACTAACGCACCCTCTTTCTAATAAAGTACGAAATTACCAGCTTTACGCAAGCTGAATTTTTCTAAGATTTTTAGCAATTTCGTCTATTTTTGTCTTAATACTGCTGTCTACAACTCTATCACCTATTCTTATAACCATACCGCCAATTAATGACTCGTCAACAATATAGTTAATTTCAAAGCTGACATAATCTGTAGTTTCACGCAATTTGTTTTCAACCTTTTCCTTCTGAGCATCAGATAATGGTCTGGCAGTTGATACACTAACAACTCCAATCTTTTTATATTCCTTTACCCTGTCCATAAAGTACTTAAGAGTTTCAACAATTTTAACTTGTCTATCCTTAGATATCATAATGACAAGTAATCCAGTCATATCCTTTGAAACACATTCGCCAAAGATATTTTCAATGACCTTTTCTTTTTCTTCTTTTTTTATTTTAGGATGATTTAAAAATTTGCCAAGCTCACTATTATCATCAAAAGCCTTGATTACAGCTTGTGCTTCCTCAAATAATACATCGACTTTTGACTCAGATACGGCAAGGTCAAATAATGCATCACCGTAAGTTGTTTCTACTAGCTTAGCCATGTCTTTTCACCCATTTCATTTAATGTCTCTTCTATAAGAGCATCATTTTCTTTATCATCAATTGACTTTGCAACGAGCTTTGCTGCCATAACAGAAGCAACTGCAATAATCTGTTGTTTAACTTCATCTGCAACTTTCTGTTTTTCAAGTTCAGCTTCTGTATTAGCTCTCTCAATAATTCTTGCAGCTTCTTGTTTTGCCTCATCGACAATCTTCTGCTCATTATGCATAGCTACTTTACGAGCTTCGCTCAATATTGCCTCAGCTTCCTTATCAGCTTGTTTAAGCTTTTCTTCGTATTCAGCTTTAAGAGTCTGTGCTTGCTGCTTATCAGCTTTAGCACTTTCTCTATCGCTTGTTATTTTGTCCTGTCTTTTTTTAAGCATATTTCTTACAGGATTAAATAAAATGTAAGAAAGCAGTACAAATAAAATAAATACGTTAAAAGCAGTAATTGCTGCATCAAGAAGAAGCTGATAATCAAGACCAAATAATCGTCCATCATCTGCCAAAGCAATAAATGTACTTCCTATTAAATTCAAGATTTTAGCCTCCTTCCTATCAGCTTAACTGTCTGATTAAACCTAAATCAGCGTTCACTGACAAAATAAATATCTTGTCAATTAGCCTTTAAATGGCTGAACAAACATTAAGATAATAGCTACGGCAAAACCATAAAGACCTGTTGTTTCGGCTACGGCCTGACCAAGTAACATTGTTGATGTAATATCTGACTTTGCACCTGGATTACGTCCAACTGCTGAAGCACCATGTCCTGCTGCGATACCCTGTCCTACACCAGGACCTACACCTGCGATCATTGCAATACCAGCACCAATTGCTGACATAGCCTGAATAAACTCCTGTCCACTAATATTCATGTTTTAATCCTCCATTTTAAAAAATTTTGTCACCTATAACTTATGTTGTAGGTTTTGTGACCTGAAAAGCATTGTTTGCAATACTTCAAGTTGCCTTAATCATCGGCAATCTTGTCATTGACATATACCATTGTCAACATACTAAATACATAAGCTTGGATACAGCCTGAGAACAAATCAAAATAAGCATGTAAGAATGCTGGATATCCTAAAGTATAAGGATTAACCAAGTCATATATCAAGCCCATAAGAACTGTTCCTGACATAACATTACCAAACAAACGTAATGAAAGCGACAGCGGTACGGCAAATTCACCAATTAAGTTAATTGGGAATAAGAATGGCAATGGCTGAAACAGTGCTGTGAAATGCTTAACACCGTTTTTCTTAATACCATTAAATTGTACCAGGATAAATGTAATTACACCTAGTGCAACCGTAACGCCATAGTCTGCGGTAGGTGGTCTTAGTCCGAAAAGACCAGAAATATTAGAAATAATTATAAATAAGAACAATGTTGAAATGTAATTAACAAATCTACTTGCGTTCTTACCCATAATGCCATCTACCATTGTTCCGAGCATTTCTACAATAAGTTCGATTACATTAAGAAATGAGCCCGGAGTGTCTGTTGCTTCTACTTTATTTAACTTAACTCTGGCAACTATAGCCATCACAAGTATAAATATAGAAACAAGCAACATCGCCACGTGTGTTGTATCAAGAGCGAAATCGTAGTCAATTCCTGGTATCCTGAAGGTACATAGCTTCTTAATCATAAAGCTACTGTCACACGCAACTACCGATGTCATCATTGTGCTTCCCACCTTTTCACCTTCCTTTTTTAATTTTGGTTAAAAACCTATGAGTAAACGGCTGTAAATAAGCCGATACTTTCATGGCAAACATTCCAATCAAAGCACACACAAGGTTGCCTAGATTAAGAATATACAATGCGGCAAACATTGCAAACATAACAGCTAGTCTTACAAAATATCCAAGCAAATATGTTTTTCTTGCGTCTGCCATTCCATAAACGACTTTTCGTATTTTAAAGCTCATCTGAAATGAACCAAAAATAGCATATACAACACCAAATAAAAAGCCAATCATATATAACGTATCAGAAAAAAATATTAATATAATAATCTCTCCAATAACTAAATACAATAAATCTACCAACAAAACTTCTGGTAGTGCTTCATTTAATTGTTTAATTTTCTCTAACATAAATCTCAACCTATACCTTTATGAAATTCTACCAGTGTTTATTACTTATTATCATCTTTAGTCTTGTCAAGTATTTCCTGAATATGCTTATCCTGTTCTTTCTTTCGTCTATATTCATCTTGCCTTACCGTATTCATAGCTAGTACATAAGCATTTCTAGCTCCAGCAGCTATACCTAGAAACAACATTGGAACAGTAAACCACGTTCCAAACTTCTTATCTAGCCACAGGCCTACAGCCAGACATAAAAATACTGGAACCATTATACTTATACCAATCTGAGATATCAGCACTATATTACGATATTGTGAACCATTTTTGCTCATTCATTCATCCTTTCAATACTACGTCACCATCTACTATACCATTTTATATTTATAAAGTCCATTAATTTGTTAAAAAAATAGTAATCTTTTTCAATAAAGAAAAGCCAGTAATTGCAAGGCTTCTTATTATATATATACGTTATTATCGACATTTTTTTACATAAAAAACGAGCCAATGTAACATGTTAGTGGAAAATTTCACCATTTTTTGTTCTCATAAAAATACAATAGACTGTCATACTAAGTAAACTTAATAAAACAGTCCATATATCTTATATTATTTTTTTTCATATTCAGACAATACATCAAGATAATTCTTAAATTCACCATTATAAATAATAGACAACAGCGAATTAAGTCTATAAAGTGCTGTCTGTAACATCTCATTAGAAATTATCTCTTGTCTACAAGCGTCTGCTAACTCGTCCAAATCAACAACTTTTACAAATCCAGAATTCTCAATTATTACATCTGCTAAAAGGTCAGTAAACACATAAGTATCACTATCCTTAATGGCAGTATCAATTATATCGCAATATACATACGCAAGTGAGTTATCTTCCTTATAAAACTTACTAATCTTCCATCCCTTATCAAGACAATAATACGAACACCCATGCGAAAACTCAGCCTTAGGGTGTATAGTCGACCAACTCGTAATTATCTTTTTGTCATCAATATGAATTATATTATCATTCTTAAGATTAATACATTCATCGGGAATTAATCTTTTTCTAAATAGAGTTGCCATGTACTTTCCTCCAAAAATATTTTATATGCCAACTATCACACGTTCTGTCAACATTAACTATAATAAAATATTATACCAATTCAAATACAAAAAAGCAATTTATAAATTATCTCATTAGTTAATTTTATAGCAAACCAATCTCCATTAAAACAACACTCACCTACACTTATATACCAGCAACAAATAGCCTTGTTTAACTCGAACACCAGCTAATATAATTCTACAAACTTTCAATAAGATAGCTGGATTATATATCCAATAAATGCACCATTTAAAGAACAACTGCCTATATTTGTGTGATAGCGGCAAACACACTTGTTTTACGAGGTCATACAAATATAGATGATTGTTCTTTCACTGGTGTGTGTTTGGATATATAATCCTGCTATCTCTCACAACTTATAACTCAATATTTATTTCCCTACCAGTTGCGTCATACTTATAATATCTAACTCCAGCCGCATTAAGCATTCTCTTAGACGCAATAACAGAAGCTGTATCTGCATATTTATCACAATCATAAACAAGTGTTTTAATGCCAGCTTGAATTATAGCCTTTGCACATTCATTACATGGAAATAACGTAACATACATTTTAGCATTATCAAGGCTTCCGCCCCTGTAATTAAGAATAGCATTAAGCTCACTGTGAGCTGTATACATATACTTATTATCAAGTGGGTCGCCATCTCTATTCCACGGAAATTCATCATCAGAACAACCAATTGGAAGTCCATTATATCCCATAGAAAGTATCTTATTATCCTGACTTACAATGCAAGCTCCAACCTGCGTATTAGGGTCTTTAGACCTTAACCCAGAAAGCTTTGCAACGCCCATAAAATACTCATCCCAAGAAATATAATCCGTTCTTTTATTACTCATACAATTCCCTTTCAAAATTACTATTTTTATGCTCTATTAATAATGCTAGTTCCACAAATATTTATGAAACTAGCATTATAATTAACTTATGTCAAGCAGATATTCACAATATGCGTTACTGCCTGCCAAAAACAATATTATTTTGTACCAAAAATTCTGTCACCAGCATCGCCAAGGCCTGGAACAATATACTTGTCATCATTAAGCTTTTCATCAAGATTACCAATGTATATATCAATATCTGGGTGGTCTTTTCTTAATCTTTCAAGACCTTCTGGTGCGGCAATAATACATAAAAACTTAATCTTTTTAGCTCCACGCTTCTTAAGCATATCAATGGCTGCTGAAGCTGAACCACCTGTTGCAAGCATTGGGTCAACCACAAATACTTCTCTTTCTGAAATGTCCCTTGGTAACTTACAAAAATACTCTACTGGTTCATGTGTTGTTTCATCTCTAAAAAGTCCAATATGACCTACTTTAGCGGCTGGAATTAAGCTAAGAATACCATCAACCATACCAAGACCAGCCCTTAAGATTGGAACTACTGCAAGCTTCTTACCCTTTAATTCTCTTACTGTAGCCTTACAGATTGGTGTTTCTATTTCAACGTCTTGTAATTCAAGATTTCTAGTTGCTTCATAGCACATAAGCCCTGCAACTTCGCTGATAAGATTTCTAAATTCCATTGAACCTGTGTCTGTCTTTCTTGCAATCCCTATCTTATGCTTAATAAGTGGATGCTCCATAATTACAGTATTTCCCATGTTTAAATCTCCTTTTTGTGAATTTTTTTAATCTTCTAACATACTTATTCTTCTTTTATGTCTTTCATCACCTGAAAACTGTGCATCTATAAATGTATCAGCAATTCTAAATGCAAGTTCTGGTCCAATAACTCTTGCTCCAAGACAAAGTACATTTGCATCATTGTGCTGTCTAGTTGCCTCAGCACTAAAACAATCACTACAAAGTGCTGCTCTTATTCCCTTAACTTTATTAGCAGCAATACTCATTCCAATACCTGTACCACAAAGAAGTATTCCAAGTTCACATTCTTTGCTATTTACAAGGTCTGTAACTTTTTTTGCATATACAGGATAATCACATGACTCATTTGTGTAACAACCTGTATCTTTACATTCAATTCCTCTTTTCTTTAAATGGTCGATTAACTGATTTTTTAAATCAAGCGCACCGTGGTCACAACCTATTGCTATCATCTAGTCCTCTTTCCGCCTTTGTAGGCATTTTATTAACTGTCTTGTCCTATTATATTACGAGCTGCCTTTTCAAGCAATATATATAATTGTTCAAAACACTTATTATATTCTTCCATACCATTTCCATAAGGGTCTAAAACTTCAATATCACCTTCTCCTGCATATTCTGACAACGTGTATACATTAATAGCCCTATCATATTTATCATATAATTTCTTTTTCATATTAGAATTCATAACAAGCACAAGTGTATTATTGTCAAAATCTTCATTTTCTATTTGCTTTGTACTATCACTTACCATAATCATACCATGTTTTGAAGCAACTGCAACAGCCTTGGGATTATATGGCTCTGGGAATAATACCACCATGCCCCTTGACTGCACAAGAATATCTGTTCCCTGTAAAAATGTACTCATAATTGTAGCCGCCATAGGACTTCTACAAGTATTACCAACACATACAAATATCACTTTATTAATATTACTCATTTTACAACACTCCACTACGCATTTATAATTGTATGTCCTGCTGCCTTTATAAGCCTATTCATTACAGCTTGTCCAACATCATTTGCAGAAAAACTTTCAGAATAAATATATTGCACTCCTAATTTATCAAAATCTCTTAATGCTGCATAAAGATTATGTGCAACTTCCTTTTCATCCTTTTTACTACCTACTACTTTAACAATTCCGCCTTTATACTGTGAGCTATCTTCTAATGTTGTCATAATTCCTACTTTATAACCTTGACTTTCCTTTTCAAGTGTGAGTTGATTAATTTTCTCAATAACATCTTGTGTACTTCCAGTTACAATTGCAAGGTCTGCATCAGGTGCATAATGCTTGTACTTCATTCCAGGTGCTTTAGGAACAATACCCTCCTTTACACTTCCCATAATAGCAGGGTCGACTCTTACTTCACCTAATACTTCTTCTAACATCTGCTTTGTAATGTAACCAGGTCTTAATATTGTAGGAACTTCTTCGCTAAGGTCAACAATCGTAGACTCCACACCTATATCAACTGTGTCATCTTCTATTATCATATCAATTAGCCCCTTCATATCACTAATAACATGTTCTGCCTTTGTAGGACTAGGCTTTCCAGATGTATTTGCACTAGGTGCGGCTATATATATTCCCGACTCTTGTATAAGTCTTTTTGCAACCGGATGACTAGGCATTCTTATTGCAACTGTATTAAGTCCACCTGTTATTGTTTCTGGTACAATAGCTGATTTTTTAAGTATCATAGTAAGAGGCCCTGGCCAAAAATGTTTAGCTAACTTCAATGCGCTTTCATTAACATCAATAGATAACTTATATAATGCTTCGATATCTGCAATATGAACAATAAGTGGATTGTCAGAAGGTCTACCTTTTGCCGCATATATTTTCGATGAAGCTTCACTGTCAAGTGCATTTCCTCCAAGTCCATACACTGTTTCTGTAGGAAATGCAACAAGACCGCCTTGCTTTAATATATCTCCTGCCTTTTTATATATACTTTTATTTTCATTTTCACTATCAACATCGTGTCTTATTTTTGCTATAATCGTTTCCATTTTTACTTGTTACTCCATTCCTGTGTGCATAAGATAATCTATAATACCATTATACAATGCAAGTGCAACTTTTTCTTGATATTCTTCTGTTACTAGAAGCTGTGCTTCCTCTGGATTAGAAAGAAAACCACATTCTGCAATAACTGTAGGCACTTTTGTATGTATTAGCATATAATATGTTGTGTCTGCCTTTGCTTCTCTTTTATTAGTTTCATCTATATTTTGTTTAAATGAATTTTGTATACACTCAGCTAATAACTTACCTTGCGCAGAATGTTTATAATAAAAAACTTGTGCTCCCTTTACTGAACTGCTTTGAAAACTATTCTGATGTATACTTATGACTGCATTTGCATTACTTTCTTCTATTATGCTACACCTTTTTTTCATATCAGCAATCTTTTTATTGCTGTCAGACTCCTGATATAATCCATTTTCATCACTCCTAGTCATTGTAACACTAATTCCCGCAGCTTCAAGTCTTTTTTTTAGTTTAAATGCAATCGCAAGGTTGACATCTTTTTCCAATATGCCATCATCACTTTTTTTACCGGGGTCAATACCACCATGACCACTATCAATTACTATTCTTTTATTTGACATATCTATATTTTCAGTATTATCATTTGTACTATTATCTGAATTACTACCTTCATTATTCCACATACTTATTATATTAAAAATATTACTAGCAACCTTAGCTCTATTAGCTGGAAGACAAATATAAACTGCTATATACACACCCATAATCATTAATATAGACATAATAAGCTTTAATTCAGTACGATTCATAATTCACCACAAATTATTTTTAATTCAATATATGATATTTAGATTATGTATATGATTATAAGTTAAATAGATATTGACAACCCATTATTTTTATATAAAATTCTTAAATGCGTTAATTAAATTCCCTATATCCTAAACTCTATTCAGATATACGAAACTTAATTAACACATTTAAAAGCCCCTGCACACTAGACTAGCTAGACACGCAGGGGCTTTTAATTAATCACTTATATAATGCTCAAATCCTACTGTGGATTAGGAGCGCCAACTGGACATACACCAGCACAAGCACCACAATCTACACATACATCAGCATTAATTTCCATGTGAGCAGCTCCTTCAGAAATAGCTTCTACTGGACATCCAGCTGCACATGCACCACAATTGATACAATCATCATTAATTACGTATGCCATGATAAAATTCCTCCTTAAATTATATTGTTATCTTATTATACGATATTTGAAAAAAAAATTCAATAAAATATTATTATATCAATGTTTTTAAATTTATACAATTTAATTTTATTACTAAATGTATGTTGACTTTTTTAACTATCAATATTATATTTAATACACTACTAAATAATAGGAGGAATATCTAATGAATAGAATTACCAAGGATACAACAATTGGTGAAGCAATACAGATAAATCAGGGCATTATCCCAATCCTTATGGGAGCTGGTATGCACTGTGTAGGTTGTCCATCATCAGCAGGTGAAACAATCGAAGAAGCAGCTATGGTTCATGGTATTGATTGTGATGACCTTATGGAAGAAATCACAACATACTTACAGTCATTAGCATAATTAGACAATACTAATTTGCATATAAGTGAACTACCACAGACCATAAAGGTCTGTGGCTTCTGTTAAATGGTTTACCAGACTAAGTTGTTAGAAATAGCAACTACGATATTTAGGTCATGATACCTTCGGTTGACGCAACAGACCGTTGCTCTATCGTACATGTTTAAGTTAGGTCAGAGTAAGAAAAGCCTTGTGATATGTACTTAAAAAGCCTTTATATCATTGTCGAGTTGAGGTCGGAACAGTTGAATGGTAATAGTTCAACAAAGTACGCAACACCTACCATTTGGTAGAGTATTTATAAGTAGCGACTTATTTATTTTTTATGTAATTTCTCAAAAAAACAATCACTACTTCAAGTTTCGCAAGAGATTGTTGAAAAATATATCCAAAATCAAAGGTAATGGTAACGAACTCTGTGTATTCACACACCTAAAGGTATGTGGTTTTGCAACTGTTAATATATAAAAGCACTATAAAGCTACTATCTTTTTGATATACGTTTTATAGTGCTTTTATTTGTGCTACAACTACAAAAGTCTTTCATTACGCCAACACTTAACGACTGTTGAACAAACTATAAGAAACTGGCAGAGCATATTTCTTATAGTTACACAAAGCTTTAAAATTGAATTTTGTACCAAATAAATTTTTATAAAATATAAAATTGAAATTTTTCAAAGAACTTATTTAAAATTTAAAAATTAATTTTTCACAAAGGGGAACTTTATGATTATTATTTAACTTAATTTTTATTTTGTGATATATAAATTTTCCCATAAAGAGGCTAGTTACTCTATTTTAATAAATTCTCATAAAATTCAATATTACATGGCTGTATACAAAATACATCTTCCTCATACGGTATTTTACTTAAATTAATTTGATAAATCTTTTTTAAAGTCTTTACTGTAGCCTTAGGATATGTTAATGATACATATTTTACAGTTTTAATTATGTCCTTACAATCGTCTAAAAATGTCTTTAAATATCCTACTTTCCACATATTCAGTCCAACTGCTGCCAATTTTACATCGCACCTTAAAAAGTCTATCTTCCAGTCCTTATACCCATACTCCATATCAAGAATAATAACATCATAATCTTGTGCCATTATAGCTGAAATATTCTTACTGTCACCACGTTTAAAAAAACTTATTCTTTGGTAGTCAAAATGCGTTGCTTTACTGCTATAAGGTATTCCTATTATCTTTCTTATTTTCATAAAATCACTATGCTCATTGCACTCTATAAGTACTGTTTTAAGCCCATATACACCTGTAAGATAACCCGCTAACGATATAGCAAGACTGGTATTTCCAACCCCACGTCCAACACCAAGACAACCTACAATAAATTTTTTGTAATAAATGTTTTTATTATTTTTACGTTTAATATATATACAACACTCCCTTATTATTCTAATTACCTACACACAAATATATGTGAATTATTATAAAAATCCAAATCTTTTTAATATAAATTTTTTCACAAACTTGCTTGTAAGCTTGTATATCTTTATACAACTTGACTTGTTTGGTTTTATATTAAAATAGCTCTCACTTTCTTCATTTAACAAGTCCCATGCCATATTGTCAAAGAGCGTATTTTTCTCATACCACCTATATATACATGGTATTCTTATAAATTTGTGACGGTTATTATAATTTTTTACAAATTGATAAAATGACTCTCCATCAATATGATTGACAGCAATAATAACATCGTCTGAAAGACCATTTATTATCTTATTACACATCTTTTTTCTGTAGCCGTTATCTGTAACAAGAATTGTTAAAAATTTACCATTTTCCTTTATATTTTCTTGTGTTATTACTCCACAATCATATATTTGATAGTCATATTTATTCACAACATCACAGTCATAATTCACATTTTTTGAAAAATTAGTAATAATATTTACTCCCTTTAACAAAAAAGACCCATCTTTTTGAAGATTTCCTTTTATTGCCTCGCTAGTTAAATCATCTTCATATCCATTGCCAATTAAAATTACTTTATAACCATTTCTTGATATATAAGAAGCTAGACTTAAAGCCAGATGAGTTGCACCTATTCCATGCTTTATTGCATATATGTATATACTTTGAGACTTTTTATTAACTGATTTATTTTTTTTATACTTTTTCCTCATTCTTTCAAGCTCTTTTCTTACACTTTTTACACTGTGAAAACGTTGAAATGAATTATGCCTTATACACTTATTAATTACAGGGGACAAATCATTAGACTGTATATAGCTATGATTAACCATATACAAAAGCACCATTCCTAGACTATAGATATCAGCCGTATAGTCAACTATTCTTTCATAATACTGCTCTGGTGGAGCAAAACCTATACTTCCATAGTTCCTATCTATACACTGACCTTTAAAGATTGAATTATCAAAATCAATAATTCTTATATTATTATCACCATCTACTATGATATTATCAGGCTTTAAATCTAAATAAATTAGACCTTTATTATCATAATTGTGAATATATTCCAATACATTACATATCTGTATGCCAAACATTATAATGCTTTCAAATGAAACTTCATTTTCATCAAAATATTCTGACAAAGATTTACCAGAAATATATTCTTCAATAATGCAAATACTATTATTGTCCTCAACAATATCATATATAATTGGTATTTGTGGGTGTCTAAATAACTTGATTATATTAGCTTCTTGTATTACTCGCTTATCATTACATTCGATAACCTTAGCTACTCTTAATTCACCAAGTAACTTATGCTTTACAAGTAACACTTTGGAATGTGATGTGTTAGCAATACAACTTACTATTTCATATCCATCTATTAAAAATTTCACCTCTTTTCATAATCAGTTTCTGTCTCTGTAAACATTATACTATATTGTAAATATGATTGCAATACAAATAATATTTAATTTTAATTATTTTTTATATTTACAGAAAATATATATCTATTATAACCTTTACATATCCATTAAAAATGGGTATTATAAATTTAGGATATTATCGATAGGAAGTGATTTTATGAAGATAGAAAAATTAAGCGAAAACCAAATACGCTGTACTTTAAATAAAGCAGACTTAACATCAAGACATTTAAAAATAAGTGAACTTGCCTATGGCAGCGAAAAAGCAAAAGAGCTTTTTCGTGATATGATGAAGCAGGCTGCTTACGAACTTGGCTTTGAAGCTGAAGACATCCCCCTTATGATTGAAGCCATACCAATATCTTCTGAATGTATCGTTCTTATAGTTACAAAAGTTGATGACCCTGAAGAATTAGATACTCGTTTTTCAAAGTTCTCACCTTTTGAAGAAAATTATGATGACGAGTATGATTACCCATTTGATGAGTATGACTCATTTGGAGATATTGAAAGTTTTAATGCCGATAATAGCAAGCTACCTACTGCAAGTGATGAGCTTGACTACTCTAATGAGTCTATTGAAAACGATATGAAAAGTCTTTTAGACAAGGTCAATAATTATATTAACAATAATTCTTCATCTGATAATATTATTGGCTCTAATATGGAAAATAATTCAGATTTTTTAAGTTTTCAAGATAAAGCTTTCAATAACAAAAATGATTCACATGAATATGACGAAAATGAAGAACCTGTTGTAAGGATATTCTCATTTAAAGATTTTGATACATTTGCAGAAGCCGCAAGAATAATTCTGCCTGTATACACAGGTAACAGCTCGCTTTACAAGTCACCTAATGATAATAGATATTACCTTGCAATAGAAAAAGGAAAGTGTTCTTCCATTAACTTTAATAAAGCTTGTAATATGCTTTCAGAATATGGAACTAAAGAAAATATGACAGAAAGTAGTGTAGGCTTTTTTGATGAACATTGGGAACGAATAATAAGCGGACACGCCATACAAGTTGGTGCTCGTTTATAATAATATTAATATAAAAATATAAAGGGATTATTGCAAACATTAGAAACACTATTCAAAAATTTCTAATGATATTACAACAATCCCTTTAAGTCGTTAAATATGCTTAACTATTTCTATATTTTTTATTCATTTAATTTATATTAAGCCAAATAAAATTTACAACTGCATATTGTCTTTAGTAAGCAAATCGGCAAACCTAGTTTGTTCAGGTATCCACGCCATTTTTACAGTTCCAATAGGACCATTACGCTGCTTTGCAATTATAATCTCTGCAATTCCCTTAATCTCAGTATCTTTGTGGTAATAATCATCCCTATATAAAAACATAACAACATCTGCGTCCTGCTCAATAGCACCAGACTCTCTAAGGTCAGATAACATAGGTCTGTGGTCAGGTCTCTGCTCTACTGCTCTACTAAGCTGTGAAAGTGTTACAACTGGCACATCTAGCTCTCTTGCAAGTGCCTTTAATGCTCTTGATATATCAGATATTTCTTGTTGTCTTGAGTCATTTTTCCCACTTCCACTCATAAGTTGAAGATAATCAATGATAACAAGTCCAAGATTATTTTCCATTTTATACTTTCTGCACTTAGAACGAAGTTCAGCTATCGAAATACTAGGAGTATCATCAATAATAAGCTGTGACTTTGCAATGCTATCTGCACCTTCTACAAGTTTTCCCCAGTCATTAGAGTCTAACCTACCTTTTCTTAACTTATCAGCATCTACCGTTGACTCTAACGAAAGCATACGATTAACAAGCTGTACATCTGACATTTCCAAACTAAATACAGCAGTCGTTATACCTTGTTTTATAGCAACATTTTCTGCCACATTAAGCACAAATGCCGTCTTACCCATAGACGGTCTTGCCGCTACTAATATAAAATCAGATGGTTGAAGCCCCGAAAGATATGCGTCAAGGTCTTTAAAACCAGTTGGAACACCAGTAACAGAACCTCTATTTTTTGCAGCCGCAGATATTTTATCAAGTGCTTCCAAAACAACCTTATCTATAGGAGTATGTTCATGTCCTCCTTTATTTTTTACAAGGTCAAATATCTTCTTTTCCGTATCTGCAAGGATATCCTCCGTCTTGTCTTTACCTTCGTAGCACTGTGTCGCAATAGACTCATTAACTCTTATAATATTTCTAAGGATTGCCTTATCTTTAACAATCCCTGCGTATTGCCTTATATTAGCAGATGTCGGCACAGAAGATACTAAAGCTCTTATAAATTCAAGACTGTATGACTCTGGTGGAACGTCTTTTTCTTTAAGACTCTCTTGAAAAGTCACAATATCAACAGTTCTACCTTCGTTGTTCATATCAACCATAGTCTGAAACATAATCCCAAACTGTCTATGATAAAAGTCATCATAAACAAGCATTTCACCAGCCGTAATTATTGCCTGCTTATCCATAAGCATAGCACCTACTACTGATTGCTCCGCCTCCAGACTATTCGGCATAATCCTTGTGATGCCTGCTTCTTCCATTACTTATCTTCTCCAACTACAACTGTAAGTTTTGCTGTAACTTCTTTATGAAGCTTTACTGTAACTATATGAGTTCCAAGTGTCTTAATTGGCTCATCAAGCTTCATTTTCTTCTTGTCAATATCAAGACCTAACTGTTTCTTAGCTTCTGCTGCAATTTCCTTTGTTGAGATTGTTCCAAATGTCTTGCCACCCTCGCCAGTCTTCATTGTGAGTTTAACAGGCTTTTCTTCTACTTTTACTGCAAGGTCTTTTGCTTCCTGTAATTCTTCTGCTGCCTGCTTTGCCTGTCTTGCCTTTTCAAGCTTTAAATCATTAAGATTTTTAGGTGTAGCTTCAAGCCCAAGCTTTTTAGGTAACACATAATTTCTTGCATATCCATCATTAATCTTTACTATCTGTCCCTTTTTTCCAAGTGACTTAACATCTTCTAATAAAATTACTTCCATTACAAATTCCTCCATTTTCAAAAAGTCATAATATAAACACTAGATTTCGCCCTCTTTAAGCATATCATCAAGCGTACTTTTTATTATATCAACTGCTTTATCTGTTGTACAGTCATTAAGTTGAGCTCCTGCAATACTCATGTGGCCACCGCCGCCTAAATGTTCCATGACGAGCTGTACATTTACTTCATCAATCGACCTCGCACTAATATATATACGGTTATTGTAAGCTGTTACAACAAATGAAGCCTTTATTCCTGAAATGTCAAGAAGCTGGTTAGCTGCCTTAGCACCGCCTATAGTTGGACTTTCCAATCCCGCTCCATCAAATATTGCAATTGCAAATACGTCTTTGTACACCTCCGCTCTACTAACAGCTTGAGCTACTGCCCTATATTCATTCATATCATTTCTTAACATCTTACGGACTCTAGTAATGTCTGCACCATGTCTTCTTAAAAATGCCGCTGCCTCAAATGTTCTAGGCCCTGACTTACTGTTAAAGCCATCTGTATCTATTGAAATTCCTGCATATAAAGCATCAGCTTCAAATGCTCTTATCTTTACACCATCATCGACATACTGTATCATTTCTGTAATCATTTCTGCTGCCGATGAAGCATAAGGGTCAACATACGACAACACAGCATTATTAATTGCATCACTTGACTGCCTATGATGGTCGAATACAACTATTGTCTTGCATACATCTAAAAGTTCAGGACATTCTGTAAGACTTGGCTTATTAACATCAACAACAATAACCGCAGTCTTATCGTCAACGTAGTCCACAGCTTCTTCTCTTAGCAAAAACATATCTTCTGGATAATCGTCTTTATCAATAAAGCGGTTGATAAATGGTTTAACACTCACTGTAATATCATTAATTACAATATGCGCCTTTTTACCTAATTTACGACAAATTACAAATATACCCATAGCCGAGCCAAATGCGTCAATATCTGCTAATTTATGTCCCATAATAAGCACATTTTCGTTATTTTCAAGAATTTGCCTTAACGCATGAGCTTTTACACGCACCTTAACTCTTGTGTTCTTTTCCATCTGCTGACTTTTTCCACCATAATAGCTTATCTTGTCATTTTCTTTTACAACCGCCTGATCACCACCTCTGCCTAACGCAAGGTCCATTGCGGCTTTAGCTACCTCGTAATTTTTAGCATAGTCGCTTTCACCTGTACCAATACCCATACTTAAAGTTATTGTCATTTCATTTCCTATTTTGACATTTTTAATTTCTTCTAATAAACTAAACTTGTCATTCATTAACTTTTCTAGGAATTTATGTGTGAAAACAATAAGATACTTGTCCTTTTCAAGCTTTCTTACAATAGACGCACCTGACGCAAAATACTTATTAACTCGCTTGTCAATAAGACCAATAAACAGTGAACGCCTTACATCATCAATACTATCAAGCGCTTCTTCATAGTTATCAATGTATACAAGCCCCACTACAAATCTTTCGTCCTTTAACTTTTGAATGTACATATTAATATCTGTTTCATCAAACATATACATTGCATAAAAGCTACCACTTTCATTATTATCAATTATATCTGTACCTCTTGTAAGATCATTAATATCTATTCGCTTCATTTCAATACAATAATCACGTTCTTCATAAGCTATTCTTATTTCTTTTGACTGTTCATTCTCCGGAAAAACATTAGATGTTATCTCTGGAAATATATCAGAAATATTTTTTCTAAAATCCTTCTTTTTTCCAGTCTTTTCAAGCATAAGTTTATTCATCCACATTACTTTTCCGTTAATATCCACAAGGCAATATGGAACACTTAATTCATACATCAAATGATGTTGAACCTGCGAATAATTAGAAGAAAATTGAATTAACTCCCTTGTTATTATAGGCTTTATATATAACCAAATAAATACACACCCTAATATATATATAACAATAAAACCCGACATAACTGCCGCTATCTTGATATTAATAAAAAACATAGACAGGTTTAAAATTATCCATACAATGCCCACATATATTGGCCACATAAAGAATATCTTTAACGACCTTGACATCTTAATTGATTGATTTTTATTCTTAATATTAAACATACTTCTCCCATCTTTGCAAACAATTTCTCAATCTCACGACCATTTATCCTTGTCTTACTATATATGGTTAATTACTACTTATTGCCTTTAGCAATAGAAGTGTTAATTACTTAATAGTGTTAAACTTCTTTTATTATATCATTATTAAAAATTAATGTAAATATATCTACTTTGTATTAAAAATGAATATCCCTGTTTTATTTGGAAGCAAGAACCTAAAATCAAAAAAATCGCCTATATTGTACACCCTAAGAAAAATTACTTATTCTATAAGGGCATACAAATATAGGCAATATAACTAACTTTTTAAAATATAAAAAACACGTTTTGCAATCTTTTTAAGTTACCACAACAATTATTAGAGTCTACTAAAATCGGTTTTAAACTTTCCACCCGCTCTTGACAAAGAGCCAAAAATTGAGTGAGTTTAAAAAAAGAGCTGTGTTAGACTCTAAATAATCTAAAACACAACTCTTATATTCTTTATAAATAGCTTACCTATTCAACCAATAATTAGTCGATTGAGTATGGCATTAAAGCTACGTGTCTTGCTCTCTTAACAGCTACTGTAAGAGCTCTCTGATGCTTTGCACAGTTTCCTGTAATTCTTCTAGGAAGTATCTTACCTCTTTCAGAAACATACTTCTTTAATAAAGCAACATCTTTATAATCAAGTGCCTTGTTGGCATCTGCACAAAATACGCAAACTTTTTTTCTTCTACGCATAGGTCTTCTTCTCATCTGACCTTCTGGTCTTTCAGACTTCTTTTCTGGCATTAAAAATTACCTCCTATTTTAATTGAAAGGCAACCCTTCATCATCTACGCCATCTGGAATATTCATAAATCCGTCACCTGCTGCTTGACTTGGTTCTGGTCTTGATGGTGTATACGCAGCACCATTTGCTGCTGCTGAAGACTTGCTCTCTGCAAATTCTTGTTCTTCAACAACTACGTCAGTAGTATAGACCTTCTGACCATCCTTATTAGTATAACTACCAGTCTGGATACGTCCTGTAATAACAACTTTAGTTCCTTGATGGAGATACTTTTCAGCGAATTCTCCACTTCTACCAAATGCAACACAACTAATAAAATCGGCTGTCTGCTCGCTGTTATCACCACTTGTTCTTGAACGTCTTCTATCTACTGCCAATGTATATCTAGCAACTGCCATAGAGCCAGTAGCTGACTGAGAATATCTCACGTCAGGGTCTCTTGTCAGTCTGCCCATTAATATAACTTTGTTCATACTTATTCTCCTCTTCTATAAAAGAGTTGTTAAGCGAAACATTATAATTATTCTCCGTCTTTAACGATTAAGAATCTGATTACGTTTTCCATAATACGAACTCTGTTTTCAACTTCTGCTGGGCAAGTAGCTTCAGCTTCAAACTTAATGAAGTTGTAGTATCCTTCGCTCATCTTCTGGATTTCGTATGCAAGCTTCTTCTTTTCGCAAGTTCCAGCGTCTGTAATTGTACCACCGAAACGAGTAATAATATCTTTAACCTGTTCGATTGTAGTATTTCTTACTTCTTCTTCAACGTTTGCGCTAACAACTAATGCTAATTCATACTTATTCATTCTACGTTTTACCTCCTTTTGGTCTCTGGTCCCTTTATACTTTCAAGGAACAAGGAAATTATATATCACGATAAAATATGTTATCATAAAAGTATAGGTTTGACAAGTCTTTTTTATTTTTTTCGGATATTTTTTGTGCTTTTTTCTACAAGTGTCCTTTTTAGCATTATCTCATGTCCACAGCCTAAGCATTTTAGCTTAAAATCAGCTCCTACTCTTAATATCTCCCACTCTTTACTTCCGCAAGGGTGGTTCTTCTTTAATTGTACTATATCTCCAACTTCATAAACTAACATAAACTTATCTCCATATTATATTTCTGAAAATACTTTTCCCAGACTGTCATTTATAAGAAGGTTTGCTCTATTGTCATATGGAGTCTGAGATTTATTAATAAGTACAAGCTTATTGCCCTTATAATAATCAATAAGTCCCGCCGCAGGATACACTCCCAAAGAAGTACCACCTACTATTAATACATCTGCGTTCTTTATAAGTCGTATAGCTTCGCTTATATTTTCTTCATCAAGCCCTTCTTCATACAATACAACATCTGGCTTAATATTTCCACCACATTGACATAATGGAACGCCCTCACTATTAATAATAGCTTCTATTCCATAGAACTTCCTACATCTTTCACAATAATTTCTAAGCACAGACCCATGAAGCTCTATTACCTGCTCACTTCCCGCCTTTTGATGTAAGCCATCTATATTTTGTGTAATAACGCCCTTTAACTTACCTTCTTTTTCAAGTTTGGCAAGCTTTGTATGAGTTGTTGATGGTTTAGCATTAGGAAATAACATTTTATTCCTATAAAATCTAAAAAACTCTTCTGGCTTTCTTATATAAAATGTATGGCTTAATATAGTTTCTGGTGGATAATCATATGACTGATTATAAAGTCCGTCAACACTTCTAAAATCAGGTATCCCACTTTCAGTAGATACTCCTGCTCCGCCAAAAAATACTATGTTATCTGACGTATCAACCCATTCTTTAAATTTTTGTATTTTATCTTCATTCATTAATAATCACACCCAATACATTACAGCCTTTATCACTTAAAGCTTGTATTTGTTCTTTTACTTGTTTTTTATCGTTATAATCATCGCTATCTACAATCAACGCAGTTGTATCACAATACTTTGCCATATTGCCTTTATCATCAGATAAACACACTATAACATCATACTTTTGAAAAAGTTCTTTAATAAATTTCTTAAGATAATGCTCTCCTGCTGAGAATACTCCAGATACTGTTGTTCCTGAAGCTTCTATATTTCCACTAAAAATTATATTAAGATTTTGATTGTTAGTAACACATATCTTCTTTAAAAGAGTTTCTCCTGTAATAACACTCATTATACAGTCTACAAGACCCTCTAATTCTTTTCCCAATCTATATTTTCCAAGAAATATATCCAAGCTTACATCACCATCAATAAAAAGTACCTTTTTACCTAAGTTAGAAAATTCTGAAGCAAGCTTAAATGCCGAAACGCCATCTCCAATAACACCGATTGAGATTTTCATTTCTTGTGATACATTTATACTCTTTTCTTGTTTTATCCTGCTTATAATTGTATCTACTGTGTGAGAATAGTCTTCTGCCTCTTTTACAGTCATTTTGACTAATTTATCCACATTTACACTAAACATTCAAACCCCGCCTTTACTTATTTTTGTATTCTGCCAAGAACCACAATATCTATATCTGGCTCATCTTCTTTTTCTTCTTTTTCAAATATATCATCTTCTATATCGTCTAATATATCACCTTTAATTCCACTTGCTATATCAGCTAATATATCTTCTTGACTTTCATTTTCTATATCAGCCAATATATCTTCTTCTTGACTTTCTTTTTCTATATCAGCTAATATATCTTCTTCTTTGTCTTGACTTTCTATATCGGCTAGTATATCTTCACTTTCGCCAAAATTATCTACAACTTCTTTATCAAGTTCATCATTTATCACATTTTCAGTTGAATTTTCTGATACAGTCTCAGATATACCTTCTGATACATTTTCCAATTCAGATGAATTAACTGCTTCTGATGATATATTTTCTGCAATACTATCAACTGCACTTTCTATTGAATTATCTGTCTGCTTTTCTGATGTGTCTGTTTTAGCAGAAGCTGCTTTTTTGTCTAATTGTGCATTATCTAAAGTATCAGCTTCTGTTACAGTACTTTTTGCATCTTCCATTGATTGTTCTACAATACTCTCAATTACATTTTGAATTGATTGCTCAAGTAATTTATCTTTATCTGAATTTACAACTTCTTCTAATGGTTTTTCATCATTACTATTAACTGTATTTTCTGTAGAAGCATTTTCCTTTTCTGGTTGAACATTTGTAACTTGTTCTTCGCTTTGTTCAAAAAGTGTATCAGCTACTTCTTGTATTTCTTTTACTGACTTGACTACATCTTTTTCAACTGTAGCCTGTGGCTTTTCTGATACAGTTTCTTTTGCAGTATCTTCCTTTGTAGCATTACTTTCTACATTATTATCACTTGCCTGCTGTTTTGATAATTCTTCCTTAACTGCTTTTATATCAATTACCTTTGTTGCTTGCTTGTCAATATCAACACCAGCGGCAGTATCCTTAAATACATCATCAAGCTTATTTAACTTTTCATTATTAGCAGTATAATCGCTAAAGAAATCAGAATTGTCTGGGTCAAATCCATCAAGGAACTTTTCCTTCTTTTTCTTTTCTGACATCTGTTTCTTTTCTGCTTTTTTATTTCGTTTACTTTGATTATTACCTTTTTTTGAAGACTTCCCATTAGCACTATTTTCTAATTCATCATCATCTTGTGCATATTTACCATAATGTCTTTCATACTCAAGTTCATCGTCTGAATTATCAACAGGCTTTTTAAAGGCATTTATAATGAGAAGAATTATCATTTCTAATACAATACATATAGCTGCCGCAATTCCCACAATGTAACCAGTTTTTTTGTACAAATCTGGTCTTATAGCTTCATTTGTAGATGTTCCCTCTGATAAAATCTGAATTGACTTAACTGGAATAATACTTGTAGTTTTTATAGCTGTCTGCGCAATTGCATCAACATAACTTTTAGCAGTATCTTGGTCTGCATTAACACATTTAAGCTCAACAATATTACTATTAGCTGGTGAAGATACTGTAAGATATTTTGAAATATCTTCTGTTGTTCCTAATGTCTTTTGTGCATCTGATATTACTACATTACTTGTAAAAATAATCATAAAGTCATTATTAAGTCCGCCATTTGACGCTCTTATTGAAGCTTCATTTTCTTCGCCAGGAACGACATAAAGCTGTGCTGTTGATGAATATACAGGTGAAATTTGTCCCTTTTCATACATATATCCACCAATTCCAGCTATAATTGACACAACTAATAATATTAGTATACATCTTGAAAACTTTCTCATTATAAATATAGCTCCTTATTTATATAATTTTTCAGGATACTTTCCTTCTTCAATTAACTTTTTAATAGATTGAACTACAACTGGCTTATCTTCCTTATATGTAACACCAAACCACTTATCTTTAGTTTCAAGTACAGATACATTTGCCTGATTAGACTTAATTAATTGGTCAACAATTGTAGGTAAGAGATATTCTGCCTTTATATCTCCTTCTTTAATATTGCTTAAGAACTCCTTAAAGCCTGACTCAAGTTCATCAAGGAAATCTGGTGTAAAGCCCCACATATTCATTGATACATGGCTCTTAGGGTCACATGCAACTTGATTGCCATTAGCATCATCACAAGCTGCACCATCAGCAGTCTTTACAATTCCGCTTGTTTCATTTACACCAATAAGATGTTCATTTTCATCGACTACACAGATACCTCTTGTAACAGCACCATTGTCACTTAATGTATTACCAAGAATAAATCCTGCCATACAGAAGTCATACTTCTTATCACTCTTATGGTCTGATACAAGATAGTCATGTATAAGCTTAAATGCTGTCTTTCCATAATAGTCATCGGCATTGATAACAAGGAATGGGTCAGTTACAATACCCTTACAAGCAAGGATAGCTTGACCTGTTCCCCAAGGTTTAGTTCTTCCTGCTGGAACTTCAAAACCTTCTGGTACATCTTCTATTTCCTGAAATGCGTATTCAACAGGAATAACCTTTTCAATTCTGTTACCGATTACTTCTTTAAATGTTTCAAGTAAATCCTTACGAGTAACAAATACTACCTTGTTAAATCCTGCTTCTATTGCATCATAGATTGAATAATCCATTATAATCTCACCATTTGGACCCATTGGTTCAAGCTGTTTAATTCCTCCCCCAAATCTGCTTCCCATACCAGCAGCCATAATTACTAATGTTGTCTGTTTCATTTTTTCCTCCATTCTGACGTACTTTCTCGTCTTTATACTAATAATATTCTATAATAATACAAAAAATATAAATATATATTTCTTGATTACATCGTAAAATTACTTGTCCCACTTATTTTTGTATCAATAAACTTAATGTACTTAATTAATATTTTTAAAATATTTATTATGTGAAACTCAATATAATCCCTTATAAAATCTACTCTTGTGGATAATAATACCATCTTATTCCCGTTATTGTGCCATCACTGTCAACATCTACTGACATCTGTGCAAAATCATCATCTATTTGGGCATATCCATTTTTATAAGGTGGCTCAAAATATGTGAATTCGATAATATAAGAAGCTGCCGTTTCTAATGAACTATATCCATTATAATTTATAACACCATATTCAACTTTATTAGTAGTTTTGATTGTATCTAGCGCATCTATTGTAAAATTACCATAAAGCATTTTTCCCAATGCTGTAGTCTTATCTTCTGAATAATATTCATTATTCATACAATTGACATCCCTATAATACAAATCATATACCCTATCTATATTATCTCCAACTTTAAGTCCTCTCGAAAAAACATCTTGATTACTTACAGAAGCTGCCGCTGTCAACTTATATTCACCATCAATTTCAGAAAATATAAGTGTCAAATCATTATATGAATACACTTTCTCCTTCACAACATTTTCTGTATTCTGCTTTTCAGAAGAATTATATATTGCAATAGGTTCTCCTAAACTATTTTTGACTGCTTGTTCATTCATTAAATACTTTACACTGTCAACTGCTAAATCATTATATGAAAACTTATCTGCATTACTAATTGATAATGTCTCATACTCATTTGAAGCCTGCGTAATATCCTCTCCCTCGTAAGTTATAACCGCTTCTTTCTTCTGACCACACCCCACAATCATAGTAAGCATTATTGCTAAACAGGTCGAATAAATAACCTTTTTAGTTCTTAATTTCATAAATAAATTCCTTTCCTATAAGTATCACCAAAACATATAACTATTTCAATGATAACTAAACAATGATATTATCATAACATAAATATCATCGTATCCATTTCTGAATAATTAATCTGATGAACTACTATAAAGTTATACAATAGCTCACCTACTTTATGTCTATTAATAAGAATTATATCATATATAAGAATTAATTAAAACAACTTAAATTGTATAACGTAAAAAAAAACAGGACATCTTATTAAATGTCCTGAACTAAATAGAAAATAGAGGCGACAATCAGATTCGAACTGATGATCAGGGTGTTGCAGACCCACGCCTTACCACTTGGCTATGTCGCCTTAAAATATTCAATTAGTGACTCCAAGGGGATTTGAACCCCTGTTACCGCCGTGAAAGGGCGGTGTCTTAACCGCTTGACCATGGAGCCAAAACTCCCCGAGTAGGACTCGAACCTACGACAGCGCGGTTAACAGCCGCGTGCTCTACCAACTGAGCTATCGAGGAATATTGAAGAATTACTCCTTCAAAACTGCACATTAAATTTATCTATCTTACATCCTTACCACTTCTGTGATAACTCTCTTTGTTCTATCCTTGCTTTTTCCAAACCTAACCTTCTCGGTTAAGCCCTCGACCTATTAGTACTAATCAGCTACATGTGTCACCACACTTCCACCTTTAGCCTATCAACCTCGTCGTCTTCAAGGGGTCTTACTGGATTATCTCCATGGGATATCTCATCTTGAGGGGGGCTTCACGCTTAGATGCCTTCAGCGTTTATCCCGTCCCGACTTGGCTACCCGGCTATGCACTTGGCAGTGCAACCGGTACACCAGAGGTCAGTCCATCCCGGTCCTCTCGTACTAAGGACAGCTCCTCTCAGATATCCTACGCCCACGCCGGATAGGGACCGAACTGTCTCACGACGTTCTGAACCCAGCTCGCGTACCGCTTTAA